>OLIH01000054.1_pt1 | contig 145814 bp, 147 predicted proteins | sample 1609721 | NCBI WGS metagenome assembly OLIH01 (sample SAMEA4350157, study PRJEB24818) | metagenome | biome: human; feature: gut; material: faeces | place: Denmark | collected 2013-09
ATATGCAGAAGATTGGTCTGCCTCCAGGGCATACCTCAGTGAACAATCTGTTCAGGCGATGTTGCGACCAGCAGCTTAACTTCTTATTTTACAGGAACCCTTTTTGCGAACAATACTTGACGCGGGCAAATCATCGGCTTACAGACTCGAAAAAGAAATATGTATAATTTCAGGGTAATCCCCCCTTGACAAATCAGTTTCCAGAATCAGCACCAGAAGGGAAAGTCCCAAGGTGCTTCCGCCGGGGAGCGGAATCTTGATCAGATCCCCCCACAAAATGGTGTAAACAGCCCTGAACAAAGTCATTTCGGCTTTCCTCTCAATCTATCATATTTCCTGCTTTCCTTGGAGGACACCGCAATACCTGCCACTTCGGTTTGTTGGGCAAAAAGGCAGAAAAGAAAGGCGGCTTGTCGGCAAGTCGCCTCGTGACATCCAAGTATTCGTGCGTCGGATCGCAGTACCCACCATTATTATACAGCATGTTCAAAAGCTTGCAACCCCATACCCACAGATCTTTACCATACTTGTGCCTCTACAGCTCGGACAAGGCAATTTGTGCACGCCGGAAGATTCTGCCACAAAAAATTCTTGGCCTCTTCATCGTCTGAAAGGAGAATGGTATAAATGTCGGCAAATACCTCCGTCTGCCTGTTTTCCGCTTTTGACAGATATTCCTGCTCGTGCCGCCAGTAGGGGACACCGGCCGTGTTGTAACTGGCTTCCAGTATTCTGCTGGCGTAGGTATCCTCAAAAAATACCGCAAAAAGGATATCGCTCACCGCCAGATTGCGGTAAGTCTGCGTCTGGAACAGATCATCGAATTGGAAGGATCGCTGCATAGTGGCGCAATCCGCCGCATAAGCATCCGAAAAGCATGCTTGCCAGGAATAATATCCCACCGTTGTCCCGTGCAGATACCGATCCAGCGCATGACCGAATTCATGCACAGCCTCTACCGTATCGTTTTGCCAAGAATCGGCGGTGAGAAAAACCGTATTATCACCACATACATAGCGGCTGTCCTCAAGCCTTTCGATCAGACACACTTCCGTATTTTTTTTCAGGAAGCAATACGCATCCAGGCAGGACTCTTGACTTTGCGGCCCTGCATACGAAACAGGATAAGGGCTCAGGGATGTGAACCCGGCCAGCAATGCGGAAGATACCGCCCCGGTATCCCGATGCACATACACATACCCGAAAAAGCTGGCAACCACAACAAAGTTCAGCAGCAGACACAGCATCAGAAAATTGGCAAGTCTTTTCATATCTTCTACCTCTGGCCGTTCTCTTTCCTCATGGTTGGTAGTGTGGCATAGCCGCCGCAGATTATGCAGTTCGGGCGACATTCCAGTTTATGCGCAGGCCGGATTTGCGCATAACTCTTTCGAAGTTCCAACGATCTTTGAGGTTCTAGGTTGTCCGGTCGCCACATACAGTGGTGGTGTGAGGTGAAGAAACATGGACGAGTACTATACCGTCGTACAGGATCTGCCCCAGCAGCTTCGTACCACGTTGCTGTGTCTTTCTTCGCGCAAGGCCACCATGGTACAGGAAATCCGTCTCCGGGCCAACCGACCTGTGCAATTTACTATAGAAGGAAGACTTGTCCGGGCGGCAGCGCTGCTGCCTTCCTCCTGTGATCCGGGGATTCTGTCTCCGGAGATGGTGCAGCAGTGTTTTCTTGCCCTGTGCGGGCACAGTGCCTACGCCTATGAACAGGAATTGCGCCAGGGATACTTCACAGCCGCCAATGGCAGTCGCATCGGTGTGGCAGGGCTGTATTCTCCCGAAGGAATTGCCGTTGTACACGCCCTGAATCTGCGTGTGGCCCGCTGGATCACCTGTCCCTTGCCGCCACACATCCAGCAGGCTTTGCGGGAACTGCACGGAGGCATTCTGGTGGCAGGTGTTCCCGGCAGTGGAAAGACAACTTTCCTGCGCAGTATGATTGCGTTCTTATCACAATGGGATCGCATTTTTTGCGTTGTGGATGAGCGTGGGGAGCTGGTGCCGCAGACCAGTACATCACAAGAGGACAGGCCTTGCCTGAACTGCGACGTCTACACCCGTGTCAGCCGCACGGAGGGTATCCGCATGGCACTCCGGTGCATGAATCCCCAGGCCATTGTATGCGATGAACTGGGCACCGCCGCAGACGCAGGCGCGTTGGAAGAAGGTCTGGCCTCCGGGGTCGCTTTTCTGGCTTCCGTACACTGTGATACACCGGAACATCTGTATCAGAAACCGCAGCTGGTTCGGCTTTTGAAAACCGGGGCCTTTTCCACAGCTGTGTTTCTCAGTGGCAGGGAAAGGCCGGGAACCGTAACCAAAATGGTGAATCTTACATGATACCATTGACCTTGAAATTTGTGGGCGCCTTCCTGTTGGCGTGCTGCTGCGGCGGCATCGGTTGGATGGCGGCCTGCCGAAAAAAGGCGATCTGGCAGCAGATCGTTGCCTTTGAGAGGTTTTTGCAATACCTTCTGGACGCCATCCGGTTCCGGCATTTGCCGGGGAACATGGTGTTGGGAATGGCATCGCAGCACGAGGACTTTGCCCCCTTTTGCCCCGGACACACAGCCGCGTTTTCTCAGATCAGGCCACCGGCTTATCTTCAGCATCTGTTCGGGTCAGAATTGCGGGATGGTCTGCATACGATGGAAACGGCCCCACGGCAAACGGTTTGCGACACACTGGAACATCTGTGCGAGTTATGCCGCCGGGAAGAATTCCGGATGCAGGAAACCGCCGGGGCCGCGCAACGACTGTATCCGCGCGTCGGTGTCTGCCTCGGTGTTCTGATCGCCATTGTTTTGGCCTGATTTTCTTCTCTACGGGGTAAAGGAGTTTCTTACCATGGACATCGATCTGGTATTCAAGATCGCCGCGATCGGAATCATTGTTGCCGTGCTGAACCAGCTGCTGATCCGTTCCGGCCGGGAAGACCAGGCCATGATGACAACCCTGGCCGGTTTGATTGTGGTACTTACCATGCTGGTGCGTCAGATCAGTGATCTGTTTGTGCTGATCAAGGCGCTGTTTGATTTGTGATATGAACTATGTTGATGCTCAAGATCGCCGCGCTTGCCGTGGTTGCAGGATTGCTGGTCCTTGCTCTGAAAAAAGACCAGCCCGCTTTCGCCTTTGTGGTATCGGTGTGCGGTGCCGGGGCCGTCCTGGCGCTGGCCTTTCAGCAGATAACGCCGCTGCTGGAACTCATCCACACGCTGTCCGACTATACCGGTGCCCAAACCGGACAAAGTTTCGGCTGCGTTTTGCAGGTATTGGGAATTGCCTTGGCGGCCCAGACAGCTGCCGATCTCTGCCGGGAAGCCGGCATGTCGGCCGCAGCCGGTGCCGTGGAACTGTGCGGGCGCCTGCTGGCCATGATGCAGGCTTTGCCTTTGCTGCAAAGTCTGGTCGCCTCGCTGTCTGCTTTTTTGTAATAACGCTATATGCCTTGGTTTTGCCCATTGCGGCACACGCCGCAGAGCTGCCGCGGCAGGCCGAAGATCTTTTGTCCCAAAGCGATGTTTCTGCTGTTCTCCAGTGGGATCTGGGCTCCTTGTGGGATATGGTTCTGGACGCCGTGCAAAAAGCCTTGGGCGGCCCGTTGCGCTTTGCGGCGCAGGCCATCGCCTTTTTGCTTCTGTCCTGTGCCGCCGGCTTGACCGTGGGGCAGGGGAGCTGGCAAAAATGTGTGGATGCCGTTTCGGTGTTGGGATTCGGGGCTCTCAGTCTCTCCGGTATGATGGAACTGGTGACGCTGGTGGGACAAACCGCCCAGGATTGCCAGACCTACCTCATTGCCTTTGTGCCTGTCTACAGCGCCGCAGCGGCCGCCGGCGGACAAACCACCGGTGCCGCCGTGTACAGCACCATGTTTTATGCCATGTCCAACTTTCTGGCCGGCGCCATACGCCTGATTCTTCTCCCGGTCATGCAGATTTATTTCTGCTTTGGCATTTCTGCCGCTGTCTGGGGAAACGCCGGTATGGAGGAAGCCTCCGCCTTGTTTGGCAGGTGTCTTTCCTGGTTGCTCAAGCTTTGCGCTGCCTTATTCAGCTTTGTGCTGGGGTTGCAAAACATCCTGGCCGGGGGAATGGACAACGCGGCTGTTCGAATGGGCCGGGGTGTGTTGAGCGGAGCCATTCCGGTAGTTGGGGATGCCGCAGCAGCCGCTCTCACCGGAGCGCTCAGTGCCGTACAGCTTTTGAAGGGTTCCCTGGCTCTTGCTGCGGTGCTGGCCCTGGGCGGGCTTTTTGTGCCGGTTTTTCTGCGGTGTCTGCTCTATTATCTGAGTTTTTCCCTGGCGAGTATCATGGCTGCCGGCAGCGGTCAAAAGCAATGCCTGCAGATCTGCCACCATTTTGCCCAGGGCGCCCGGCTGTGCGGTTCCATTCTGACTCTGTATTTTTTTATGGTATTTCTGTCCACCGCCTTACTGCTCATTACCGGAACGGGAGGGTAAATCCATGCAAATACTTCGTCAAACCGCGCTGGGGGTCTGTTTGCTCTGTGCGGCAGCCGGAATCATTCGCATCTTTTGGCCGGATAATCGGTTCAAGCCCGTCATAAACACGGTTTTGCTGCTATATATTCTAACGTCGGCACTTCAGATGGGGACGCAGACGGACTGGCATGCAGTGGCCTCGGAAATCGGCGGATTTCAGCCTGCCACCGCATCCCCGGCGGATTTTTCAGAGTACGAAGCACAGCTCAGCCGGCAAACCTCCCTGTCCGCTTTACAGAATCTGTTGGAGCAAAACGGCATCCAAGCTTCCTGCCTCTGGCGCGACGACACGCTGCATGTGGGGTTGCAGAACGCACAGGATTATTTCGCCGCCCAAGCGCTTCTGGAAGCGAACTGCGGCACCCTGCCTTATGTGCTGGAAGGGGGCGAGTGAGATGCTGCCGCAATGGCCAAAAATACTGGAACCAATTTCTAACCGTGTGCGTCAACATCTGAAGGATGAAAAATCCAGGGTCAACCTGCTGATCGTTCTCGGGTTGGGCGGAATGCTGCTTCTCTGCCTTTCGGAGTGGATACCGGACAGCGCTCCCGCTGTGCAGAGCAGCACCGCCCCAACGACCACAACTTCCGCCGGGGAAGATAATGCTGCCTACATCCAACAGCTGGAGCAACGTTTGCAGACTCTGCTGGAAGATGTGGACGGTGCCGGACGATGCAGTGTTATGGTAACACTGGCTTCCGGAGAAGAAACCGTCTATGCCACCGACCTGGAACAGGGGGAGACAACCAGCCGCAGCGAACACGTAATTCTGGGCCAAGAAGCCCTGGTGGAGCGTGTACAGCCCCCCACCATACAGGGAGTGGCGGTATTGTGTGAAGGCGGTGACGACAGCAGCGTTCAAAATGCAGTAACCGAACTGGTCCGCGCTCTGACGGGCGTTGGGGCCAATCACATCACGGTCGAAAAAATGGTCGCAGCGCAACAATGAAGGAGGCATGTCATGATGAAATTCAAAGCAAAAGGGCGCGGCGTTACGTTGGCCACACTGGTGCTGGCGCTGGGAGCCGCCGTCTATATGAACTGGAACTTTACGCAAAATGTTCCGCAGACGGTCAGTGCGGAGCCCGAGGCTGCCGCCGTATCCGCCAACACCGGAGACAGTGTGGCGGTACTGGACCCACTGGAAACCGAAGCTGCAGAACCCACAGGCAACAAAAATTACGGGGAAGCGCAGCTGGTCAGTGCCAGCCAGGATTCCGGCGACGACTTTTTTGAATCCGCTCGTCTGGCCCGCACAAAAGCCCGGGATGAAGCATTGGACTCCATCCAGAAAACACTGAAAAACGCCAGCCTGAGTGAGGAGGAGAAAGAAAAACTCACCGAGGAGCTGGAACTGCAGGTCAGCAACATCACATCGGAAACCAGTCTGGAAAACAAGATCAAGGCGAAAGGATTTGCCGACTGTGTGGTCACACTGGGTGTCAGCCGTGCCGACGTGACCGTCATGACCGAGAACGACGCCCTGACCGCTGATGAGGTGACCCAGATCCGGGATGTTCTTCTGACCAGCTGCCGGGGGCTGGAGGCTTCGGACATCACCATCACCGAAGTGAAGTAACCCGCCGGCTGATATTTACAAAAAAAGTTTTGTATGGTATAGTATGTTTAATTAAACAATGAATATCGGGGCGTGTGTCTCATGCCCCACATAAACAGGAGGTAAGACCCATGGATGTGCGTAATACCGTGGCTGGCAGCCTGCAGATATCCACCGAAGTAATCGCCAAGATCGCCAGTACGGCCGCTATGGAAGTGGAAGGCGTGGATGCCGTGGCTTCCGGCGGAATGCAGAGCGTGCGCGGTCTTTTGAGCAAAACGAGCCTGCGTAAGCCTGTTTCCGTGGAGATGGAAGACGGCGTTGCCATGGTGACTTTGCATATCGTTGCCAAATACGGATGCAAGATTATGTCTGTATGCAAAAAGGTGCAGGAAAACGTCAAGCAAACCATCCAGAACATGTGTGGAATCACCGTTTCCCGCGTGGATGTGATTGTCTGCGGCCTGGCCGAAGAGAAGGAAGCCTGATTGGCACCTGCCAAAAGAATACAAAACGGAAAGTTAGGAAACTGGAATATGACCCAACAATCATTGACCCGCCGCGAATCCCGTGAAAACGCCTTTCTGGCTGCTTTCGCCGCCACCTTTCACACCGACCTCATGCAGGACACGCTGCAGGCCGGGGGAGAGAGCGGCGAATTGACGCTGGACGCATTTTCCAAACGTCTGCTGGACGATTGGTCTGCGCACAGTGAGGAAATTGATGCCATGATTTCCGACCATCTGAAGGGGTGGACTCTGTCTCGTCTGCCTCGTGTCAGCCTGACCGCCATGCGCATCTGCCTGGCCGAAATGCTGTACGGGGAAGAGAAAAAGCCCGCCGTAGCCATCAACGAAGCCGTGGAACTTGTGAAAAAATACGGCGCCGACAACGATCATCAGTTTGTCAACGGTCTGCTGGGGTCCGTTGCGCGGGAAAAGGGCCTTGCCCAGGAATCCGAAGGCGAAACATGCTGATTTTAGGGTTTGATACAAGCAACTACGCAACCTCTCTGGCGGTTTTTGACACAACAGCCGGGGAGGTTGTTTGTGATTGCAAGCAATTTTTGCCGGTCAAGGAGGGCCACCTTGGTCTGCGCCAAAGTGATGCGGTGTTCCACCACACGGCCGCTTTGCCCCAGCTTTTGCAGACCATCGCGGAAAAGGCCGACCTGACCCAGATTGGTGCCGTCGGGGTTTCCGCCCGTCCACGGGATGCGGAAGGTTCCTATATGCCTTGTTTTTTGGTAGGACTCAACGCAGCTACCGCCTTTTCCCTGGCTCGCGGCATCCCCCTGATACGGACAACCCACCAGCAGGGACATGTGACTGCCGCCATGTTTGCCGCCGCCGGCGACGCTTTTTTTGGGAAGGAGCTGCTTGTCTTCCATGTTTCGGGCGGCACCACCGACCTGCTGCACTGCGACAACCAAGGGCGCCTGACCTGCTTGGGCACCTCCTCCGATCTGTATGCCGGACAGGCTGTGGACCGTCTTGGCGTCCGGCTTGGCTACGGTTTCCCTGCCGGTGTACAGGTCAGTGAGCTGGCCGCCCGGTGCGCAGAATCCGTGCGCCCCCGCGTCAGCGTTCAGGGCATGAACTGCAGCCTTTCCGGTCTGCAAAATCAGTGCGAACATCTGCTGGCAGAAGGGCGTTCTCCCGAATACGTCTGCAAATACTGCTTGCTTTGCGTTGCCGAAACCCTTCGCCGCATGTGTACTGCAGCCCAACAGCAGTATCCGGGACTTCCGGTGGTGTTTGCGGGCGGCGTCATGAGCAGTGATCTGGTCCGAACTTACATCACCCACCGCATTCCTGCGGCATACTTTGTTCCCGGTAAATTTGCTTCCGACAATGCCATCGGTGTTTCCATCCTGGCCGCAAGGGAGGTAGGTGCATGGCCGAATACATCCACGTAAGTGCCCTCAACGCGTTGGCGCGCCGTGTGCTGGAAAACTGCGAACCGCTGAACAACCTGATTGTCTGCGGGGAAATATCCAACTTCACCCGTCACAGCAAAAGCGGACATCTGTATTTCACCCTGAAGGATGACCAGGCCAGCGTGAAGGCGGTCATGTTCCGCGACAAGGCACGGCTTCTGGGGTTTGCCCCTCAGAACGGTATGCTGGTTCTTGTATACGGACGTGCCACTCTCTATGAGCGGGACGGAGCCTTTCAGGTATATGCCGAATATATGCGTCCTTTCGGCGCCGGAGCTGCCCAGATGGCTTTTGATGCCCTGCGCAGGAAGCTGGAAGCGGAAGGTCTCTTTGATCCGGCGCGCAAGCGTCCTTTACCCCCCATGCCCCGCTGTATCGGCGTGGTCACCTCCAAAACCGGTGCGGCGCTGCAGGATGTCTGCAATATCATTTCCCGCCGCTGGCCCTTGACCAGGCTTTTGCTGGCCCCGGTCAACGTCCAGGGACTGGAAGCGGAACAGAGCATCGTATCCGGCATCCATGCCCTGGATGCGGACCCGCGCCCGGAACTCATTCTGGTCACACGCGGCGGCGGCAGCAAGGAAGATCTGTGGGTGTTCAACAGTGAACGCATTGCCCGCGCTGTCAGCCAATGCCGTAAACCGGTTGTTTCTGCCGTAGGGCATGAAATCGACTACACCATTCTGGACTATGTGGCTGATCTGCGTGCGCCCACTCCCTCGGCCGCGGCGGAACTCTGTGTGCCGGATGTGCGCCAGGTTCGACAGAATTTATTCATTCTTGGACAAAATATTCAAAAAAATATACAGTCCCGCTGGCAAATGTGTTATAATAATCTTAATGCCTTGGCATCCCGGCGTGTGTTGGATGCGCAAAAGACCGCAGTGGAGAATCGCGCCCAGACCCTGCAGGAGCTGAGCGATGCTATTCTGAGCCAAAAACGGATGCTGTTCCGTCAAAAACAGACTGCCTTGCAGCATGCGGCCGCCGTGGCCGAATCTTTGAATCCCTATGGCGTTCTGGCCAGAGGATATACAATTGTACGAGACCGGAAGGGACAATGCCGCACCGTTGACCAGCTGAAAGCGGGACAGGAAATCACCCTGCAAGGGATTCATGTCACCGCAGATTGCACCGTCAACATGGTAAGGCCGCTTTCCGGGGAGGACCAAGATGAAAACGCCCAAAAACTTTGAAGAAGGGTTGGCCCGCCTGCAGCAGATTTTGCAGCAGATGCAGGACGAGACAACCACGCTGGATAAATCCGTCAAACTGTATGCCGAAGCCGCACAGCTGATTGCCTATTGCAACACCACTTTGGAAAATGCCAAGCTGCAGATAGAAGAGATTGATGCCGCCGCGGCGCCCAAAGAAACCGCAGGAGAGTGAATATCATGCCGTCCAACGACTACACCGCACAGTATAAAGCATACGTTTCGGCCGTGGAGCGCCGTCTTCTGGAATTGTGTGACCTGTACCTGCCGGAATCCGCGCGGATCGGGCAGGCCGCCCGGTACAGCCTTTTGGGCGGCGGCAAGCGTGTGCGGGCCGTGCTGACTCTGGCCAGCTGTGAAATCAGCGGGAAAGACCCGGCTCTGGCTGTGGATTATGCCTGCGCGCTGGAAATGCTGCATTGTTATTCTCTGATCCATGATGATCTGCCCTGTATGGACAACGACGATACCCGCCGGGGACGTCCCAGCTGCCATTGCCAGTATGATGAAGCCACCGCCTTGCTGGCGGCAGACGCCCTGGTAACCGCCGCTTTTGAGGTGATTGCCAACGCTCCCTTGTCTGCGGAAAGCCGTGTGGGTGCGGCGGCTTGTCTGGCAGCCGGCGGCGGCGCCCGTGGGATGCTGTACGGCCAGGAACTGGATAAAAAGTACGAGCATGCGCGCGCCACCGAGGAGCAGCTGCTGGCCCTGCACCGGCACAAGACCGGGGCCCTGATCGTGGCGGCGGCGGAGCTCGGCTGCCTGGCATCCGATGCCGAACCGTCTGTTCGGGACGCTTTGACCCGCTATGCGGCCGGAGTCGGCCTGGTGTTCCAGATTGTGGATGACATTCTGGACGTCACCGCCACCACCGAGGAGCTGGGCAAACCGGCAGGCAGCGACGAAGCAAACGACAAAACCACTTTTGTGACTCTGTACGGTCTGGGCGGTGCACAGGAACTGGCCGCGCAGAACAACCGGGATTCGCTGCAAGCCCTGGATCCTCTTGGCGAAAGCGCCTGGTTCCTGCAGGAACTGGCCCGGCAGCTTTTGCAACGCAGAAAATAAAACGCGGCACATACGCCGCAAGGAGTTGGAACCGTATGTCTTTATTGATGGAGGCCCTGAGCTGGAATTATGTTTTGGTAACGGCCTTGCTCAGTTCCTTTTCCGCTCAATTGATCAAGGTCATTCTGAATCTGATTATTGTAGGAAAATTTATTCCGGAGCGCATGTGGGGTGCCGGCGGCATGCCCAGTGCCCACTCCGCCACGGTCTGCGCCATGGTTGTGGCAACCGGGCGCTATTGCGGCATCCATTCCACTCTGTTTGCCATTGCACTGATCGTTTCGATCATTGTCATGTACGACGCCATGGGTGTCCGGCGGGAAACCGGGGAACAGGCAAAAGTTCTGAACCACCTGCTGAGCGAATGGATGGATCAGGAATCCGAAATCTGGCCGATTCTCGGGCATAAGAAACTCAAAGAGATGGTGGGGCACACCCCCATTCAGGTTCTCACGGGTGCCGTGTTCGGCTGCCTGATTGGCTTGCTTATGCCGATGGTATGACGAGGTGGACGATAATGAAATATCCTTTGCTGGATCAAATCAAGCAAACAGGGGATGTAAAAAAGCTGGCGGCGCAGGATTTGCCCGCCTTGTGTGCCGATATCCGGCAGTTTCTGATTGAGAGTGTCTCCGCTACCGGCGGACACCTTTCCTCCAACCTGGGCGTGGTGGAACTGACGGTGGCTTTGCACCGGGTTCTGACCCTGCCCCGGGACAAGATTCTCTTCGACGTGGGGCATCAATGTTATACCCATAAGCTTCTCACCGGACGCCGTGCCGGGTTTTCGGAATTGCGCCAGAAGGATGGTTTGTCCGGTTTTCCCAACCCCAAGGAAAGTATCTGCGACACCTTCGTGGCCGGTCACGGCAGCACCGCTCTGTCCACGGCCATCGGTGTGGCACGCGCCAAAAAGATCAAGGGCGAACCCGGCAAGGTGGTCGCTATCATCGGGGACGGCGCTTTCACCGGCGGGATGGTGTATGAGGGCATGAACAATGTCAGCATGCTCAACAACCTGATCGTCGTGCTCAACGACAACAAGATGTCCATTTCCAAAAACGTCGGCCAGATGGCCAATTACCTGACCAAGCTGCGCACCGATCCCAAATATTTTCACGCCAAAGCCCAGATGGAAAATATGCTGGAAGGCATTCCCGTGGTGGGCAGTGGGGTGGTCAAGGCCTTGCAGGGCGGCAAACAGTTGATCCGCCGCGGTATCTACCATTCCACCATGTTTGAGGAGATGGGCTTCCAGTATATCGGTCCCGTGGACGGACACGACGTGCTGGAATTGACCCGCTTGTTTGCCAACCTGCAGGAGCAGTTTGCACCGGTTTTTCTGCATGTAGTCACCCAGAAAGGCAAGGGTCTGAAGCCTGCTGAAGAAAACCCCGGTGAGTTTCACAGCGTGTCCGCCTTTGATCTGAACCATCTGACCAACCCGGAAGTTTCCCCCAGCGATTCCTTCTCCACCTGTTTCGGCACGGAATTGAGCCGTCTGGCCGACAAGGAAACCCGCCTGTGCGCTATTACGGCTGCCATGAAATATGGCACCGGCTTGAACTTTTTCAAAAAAGATCATCCGGAACGCTTTTTTGACGTAGGCATGGCGGAGGAACATGCCGTGACCTTCGCGGCGGGCCTGGCCAGCCAGGGGCTTCTGCCGGTGGTGGCCATCTATTCCACCTTCTTCCAGCGCGCCTACGACCAGATGATTCATGACGTCAATCTGATGCACCTGAATGTTTTGTTTGCCGTGGATCGCGCGGGGCTCGTGCCCGGAGACGGCGAAACCCACCAGGGGATTTATGATCCCGGCTATTTCAGCCAGATCGGCATCCCCACCTATTCGCCCGCCAACTATGCAGAACTGCGGTTCTGGCTGGACAAGCTCATCCGGGAACCCCGCGGCCCCCGCGCCATTCGCTACGCCCGGGGCAAGGAAAGTCCCGCCCTGGCAGCGCTGGAATGTACCGGCAACACCTTTGATTTCATTCACACAACGCCGGGTGCCCGGATTGTGCTGGTCAGTTACGGCGCGGAGAGCGAAGAGATTCTGGCCGCTGCGGATCTGTTGGCACAGCAGGGGATTGCGGTGGATTGCTGCAAGCTTGTGCAGATTTATCCGCTGCCGGACGGACTGTGCGATCGGTTGCAATCCTATGACACCATTCTGTTTGCCGAGGAAGCTGTCCTCACGGGCGCCATCGGCCAGCAGCTTTCGTTCGCTATGCAAAGCATCGGCTGGCATGGCAAGATGATCGTGCATGCGGTAGACAACACCCATCTGCTGCATGCCAACGTCCCCCAGTTGCGCCGTGATCAGGCGCTGGACGCCGCCGCCCTGGTGCGGTCGGTTCAACAGGCAGGAAAGGCGGTACAGGTTTGAAAATACGTCTGGATCAATATCTTTGTCAGAATGGGTACGCCCAGAGTCGGGAGCGCGCCAAGGCGCTGATCATGTCCGGCATTGTTTTTGTGGATGAGCAGAAAGTGGACAAAGCCGGAGAAATGATCAAGGAGGACGCCAAGGTCGAAGTGCGCGGGCATGACATCGGGTATGTCAGCCGCGGCGGCCTGAAGCTGGAAAAGGCCATGCAGGTTTTCCCCATGCACCCCGACCGCAAGGTGTGTATGGACATCGGGGCCTCCACCGGCGGTTTTACCGACTGTATGCTGAAAAACGGCGCCGTCAAGGTGTATGCGGTGGACGTGGGGTACGGCCAGCTGGCCTGGAGCCTGCGCACTGACGAACGTGTGGTCAACATGGAGCGCACCAACATCCGGAACGTAACCCCGGATGACCTGGCTGAACCCATCGAGTTTTTCAGCGTGGATGTTTCCTTTATTTCTTTGAAACATATTTTCCCGGTGGCCGATGCCATCTGTACGCCGGACGCCTGCGGTGTCTGCCTGGTCAAGCCGCAGTTTGAAGCCGGCCGGGAGAAAGTGGGCAAGAAAGGGGTGGTCCGGGAGCCGGACACTCACAGGGAAGTCTTGTACATGGCGCAGCAATACGCCTTGCAGAACCACTTTACGGCCGCCGGTCTGGATTTTTCACCTATCAAGGGTCCGGAGGGCAACATCGAATTTCTGCTGTTTGTGCGTCATGACAGTGATCCGAAGCCGCTGCCCGACGGTCTGATCGAGCAGACCGTCAAGGCTGCACATGAAACTCTTGACAAAGCCCCAAATCTTCACTGAACCGAGGACAACAACATGGCGGTGCTTCTGTACTCCAACCGAACAAAGGATGACAAACTGACTGTCACCAAGCGTGCGGCGCGTTTGCTGCATGATTTGGGGGTTCCTTTGCTGGCCTTGCCAGATCTACAGGCCGACATGGGAAAGCTTCCCATGGAATTTTTGCCCCAGGATGAAGCTTTTGCCAAAGCGGATCTGGTTTTGACGGTGGGCGGTGACGGCACGCTTTTGCAGGCCGCGCCTTTTTGCCTGACGGCAGGCAAGCCCGTGCTTGGCGTTAATCTGGGACGAACAGGTTTTCTGGCCACCTGCGAGGTCAGCGAATTGCCGGAAAAACTGGCGCGTCTGGCGGCGGGTAATTTCACGGTGGCTTCCCGCTCTTTGTTGCACGCCGAAACCCAGGATCGACAATGGCAAAAGATTGCCATGAACGATATCGTCCTGTTCGGTACCTCCCGCCTGCATCCTTCCGACTTCACCGTGTACTGTGACGAAGTTCCCGTCAGTCGTTTTCGCGGGGACGGCCTGATTGTGGCCACCCCCACCGGGTCCACCGCCTATTCGTTTTCCGCCGGCGGTCCCATTCTGGACGCAGACGCCTCGGTAATGGTGCTGACCCCCATCTGTGCCCATGGCGTACGCAGTGCGCCGATCGTATTTGCCGCCACACGCAAGCTTCGTATTCTGGTAGAAGAGCAGAACCGTTCTTCTGCCACCGTCTGCGCCGACAGCCAGGCTCCCTGCCTGCTTTCGCCCGGCGCATCCATTCGAATTTACACGGCGCCGCAAAAGTTGGGGCTGATTGAATTCAGCCACGCCGAACAGTTCCGCGCCATCGAGACAAAGCTGATGAGGAGATGAGTCCGATACTATGAAAAGTGCACGCCACCAGGCCATTTTGCATCTGATTGAAACCTATCCCATTGATCGCCAGGAAGATCTTCTGGCCCATCTGCGCCGGGAAGGCTTTGATGTGACCCAGGCCACCGTATCCCGGGATATACGGGAATTGAGACTCATCAAAACAGCCTCCGGTGACGGAACGTATCGTTACATGGCCGCCACCGGCAACGGAAAAACGGCCCATTCGGCCAGCCGCTTCGAAACCATCTTCCGTGAATCGGTCATCGGCGTGGATTATGCCGGACATATGGTCCTGGTCAAGTGCTTTTCCGGCATGGCCAACGCCGCCTGCGAAGTATTTGATTCCCGCAGCTGGGACAAAGTGGTGGGCACTTTGTCGGGGGATGATACCTTCTTTATCCTGATGCGCTCGGAGGAAGCCGCCGCCGATATCTGCCGTCAGCTTCAGCAATACACCGCGCGCCACACTTGATCAAAAGGGGAGTGTCCACATGCTGGCACAACTGAAAATTGAAAATGTGGCGGTGATTGAAAAAGCCGAGGTTCGTTTTACCGAAGGGCTCAACGTACTGACCGGTGAAACCGGCGCCGGCAAATCCATCCTGATCGATTCCATCAATGCCATTCTGGGCAACCGCACTTCCCGGGAACTGGTCCGCAGCGGTGCGCAAAAAGCCTGCATCTGGGCCACCTTTGAACAGATTCCCGCCTCCGTCCACAAACAGCTGGAAAAATTCGGCTACGAGGATGCGGATGATCTGCTTTTGTACCGGGAGATCAACGCCGAGGGCAAGGGTTCCTGCCGTGTCAACGGCATGCCCGCCACCGCGGCTGTGGTGCGGGATATTTCTGCCGGATTGCTGAGCATCCACGGCCAGCATGACAGCCAGAGCCTGACCAATCCGGCCACACACCTGGGATTGCTGGACCAGTATGCTCACAACCAGGATCTGTTCCGGCAATATTACCAGCTTTACCGCAAGCTGGTGGAAGTCAAACGCCAGCTGGATGCTCTGCAGGCCGGGGAAGCCAGTAAGCAGCAACGCATGGAACAGCTTACCGCCGAAATTGAGGAAATCCGTTCTGCCAATCTTTCGGCCGGTGAAGAGAAGTCCTTGGAAGAGCGCCGGACCATCATCACCCATGCCCAAAGCATTCTGGAAGGGCTCAGCGGTGCCCACGCGGCCCTTTCCGGGGATGATTCCGACGAGAGTGCGGGGGCGGCCGATCTGCTGGGAGAAGCCGTGGGCGGTCTGCAGCAAAGCGCCCGCCTGGACGAAAGTCTGGCCCCCCTGGCCGAACGACTGAATGATCTGTATTACGGAGCCCGGGAACTGGCCACCGACCTGGCCGACCGCCTGGACGCCTACGACTTCGACGCCGGGGAACTGGACCAGATCGAAAGCCGCCTGGACACCATTTACCGGCTGAAAAAACGCTATGGCCTGGAAGTGGAAGACCTGCTGGCCCGCTGTGACCGGGATGAGCAGGAACTGGAAACCATCCAGACATCCGACGAGAAAATTGCCGAATACAAGGCCCAGACCCAGACATTGTACCGTCAGGCCAAGGAAGCAGCGGAGGCTCTGACCCAGAGCCGGCTGAAAGGCTTTACTGCCATGAACCGTCAGATGAAACAGGCACTGGAGTTTCTGAACATGCCGGGAATCCGCTTTGCCCTGCGCCATGCCCGTGGCCCGCTTTCTTCTCATGGGCAGGATCAGGTGGAATTTCTGATCTCCACCAACCCCGGTGAGGACCCCAAACCCATGGCCAAGATTGCCTCCGGCGGCGAGCTTTCCCGCATCATGCTGGCCTTCAAGAGTGCCCTGGCCGACCGGGACGCTCTGCCTACGGTGATTTACGACGAAATCGACACCGGTGTTTCCGGTCTTGCCGCGGGGCGCATCGGCCAACTGCTGCATCAGACGGCCCACGGCCATCAGGTACTGTGCATCACCCACACGCCCCAGGTTGCCGCCTTTGCGGATAACCAGCTTCTGATCCAGAAGAACGTGCGGGATGGCCGCACCTTTACCGAAATCCACACCCTGGATATGGATGGACGTGTCCGGGTATTGGCCAACATGATTTCCGGCGACAAAGTATCGGAGCTGAGCCTGGCCAGCGCGCGGGAACTGATCGAAAAATCCCGATAACGGCACACTTGACATTTGGCGCCGGTTGTGATAGGGTTAAACATGTTCAAATGCATGGATGGGAACCAGTACCCGCCACGTGCTGTGTCAGAGAAGCTTCGGTTGGTGCAAGAAGCCGACAGGACCGGTGGGGAATACGTCCCGGAGCAGCAGGCTGAACCCGCTCAGGCGGCAGTAGGCTGTGCCGTGTGCGCACGTTACAGCGTTTTGGGTGTCGTTCGGTCACACTTTGCCGTTCCGCACCCGCGAAGGCCCGTTACCGTGAGGTACGGGCGAACAGAGGTGGTACCGCGTATTCATCGCCCTCTGCCAAATTCACATTTGGCAGGGGCGTTTTCTTTTTTGCGCTCTTGCCGCAAACATCGGGAGGTTTTGACTCATGACCATTTACGAAGAACTGAAAGCCCGCGGCCTGATTGCCCAGGTCACGGACGAAGACGAGATCCGTGATCTCATCAACAACGGCAAGGCAACTTTTTACATCGGCTTTGACTGCACTGCCGACAGTCTGACCGCTGGCCATTTTATGGCCCTGACTCTGATGAAGCGGCTGCAGATGGCCGGCAACAAGCCCATCGCGCTGATCGGCGGCGGCACCACCATGATCGGTGACCCTTCCGGCCGTACCGATATGCGCAAGATGCTGACCATGGAAGACATCGCCCACAACGCCGATTGCTTCAAGCGTCAGATGGAGCGATTCATCGAATTCGGGGAAGGCAAAGCTCTGATGCTGAACAACGCCGAATGGCTGCTGAACCTGAATTATGTGGAACTGCTGCGGGAAGTGGGCGCCTGCTTCAGCGTGAACAATATGCTGCGCGCTGAATGCTACAAACAACGCATGGAAAAGGGCCTTTCCTTCCTGGAATTCAACTACATGATCATGCAGAGCTACGACTTCTACCATCTGTTCCAGCACTACGGCTGCAACATGCAGTTCGGCGGTGACGACCAGTGGTCCAACATGCTGGGCGGCACCGAGCTCATCCGCCGCAAGCTGGGCAAGGATGCCTACGCCATGACCATCACCCTACTGACCGACTCTCAGGGCAAGAAGATGGGCAAGACCGCCGGCAACGCTGTCTGGCTTGATCCCAACAAGACCAGCCCCTTCGAGTTTTACCAGTATTGGCGCAATGTGGGTGACGCCGACGTGCTCAAGTGCATCCGCATGCTGACCTTCCTGCCGCTGGAGCAGATTGACGAGATGGATCACTGGCAGGGTGAACAGCTCAACCAGGCCAAGGAGATTCTGGCCTTTGAGCTGACCAAGATGGTGCACGGTGAGGAGGAAGCCGCCAAGGCTCAGCAGACTGCCCGTGGCCTGTTCAGCGGTGCTGCCGATCAGGAGCATATGCCTTCCACCGTGCTGGATGCTGCCCTTGTGAAGGACGGCAAGGTCGGTCTGCTGGCCGCCATGGTGGCGGCCGGGCTGTGCTCCTCCAACCGGGAAGCCCGCCAACTGGTTCAGCAGGGCGGCGTGCTGCTGGATGGTGAAAAGGTCACCGATCCGGCTACCGGTTTGTCTGTGGAAGCCCTGCAGAAGGGCATCGTCATCAAAAAAGGCAAAAAGGTCTATCATAAAGTGATGCTGTAATTCCGTCTTTACGCACAACCGTTCCGCGCCATTCGTGGGACGGTTGTGCTTTTATACACAGAAAGGGGAGGTTGTCATGTGCAATCCAGATGCCCTGTTTTTCTTTGAGCAAAATCCGGGCGCGCTGCCTATTTATGAAGCTTTTGAGGAAAAGCTGCAACAAACGGTAGGGGATTACAGGGTCAGGGTCCAGAAAACCCAGATCACCTACACCAACACCCACGTCTTTGCCTGCGCATCCTTTCTGAAAGTACGCAAAGCCAAATTTCGTCCGCCCGCTTATCTGGTGATCACCTTCGGACTGGATCACAAGCTGGAATCTCCGCGTATAGACGCCGCTGTAGAAGCCTATCCGCGCCGCTGGACCCATCACGTACTGCTGCAATCTCCGGAGGAAGTGGACGACGAGCTTCTTGCCTGGGTCCGCGAAGCCTATGATTTTTCAGCTTCCAAATAAGTGGTATTCTTGCGCCCCTTGCCCAAGGTCCTATTTTGGGCTATAATAAACGGGACAGAACAGGGGAGGGCAAGCTATGGCCAAAGACAAACTGAAAACAATTTACGTCTGCACCCAATGCGGAGAAACCAGCCCGCGGTGGCTTGGCCGCTGTCCTTCCTGCGGTGCCTGGAACACCATGACCGAAGATGTGGTGGCGGAACCCGCCAAGTCCTCTTCCGGAAAGGCGGCCGCCACCGTGCGTACGCCGGGTCAGACCAGCCTGACGCCGCTCAAGCTCAGCGGTGTCAGCACCACCGAAGAGAAAAGCCGGATCATCACCGGCATCGGCGAACTGGATCGGGTTCTTGGTGGCGGCATTGTCATCGGCAGTGTCACACTCATCGGCGGTGAGCCGGGTATCGGCAAATCCACCATTTTGCTGCAGCTGTGCGGCGAAGTTTCCCGTACCCGGTCTGTTTTGTATGTGACGGGCGAAGAATCCGTCCGCCAGATCAAGCTGCGTGCGGTGCGGCTGAACGTTCCCCAGGACAACATCTCCCTGGTGGCCGAAAGCGATGTGGATGAAATCTGCGGTCTGATCGAGCAGATGAAGCCGGACCTTGTGGTCATCGACTCCATCCAGACCATGCGCTGCACCGACATTGCTTCTTCCTCCGGCACGGTGTCCCAGGTCAAGGAAAGCACTGCCCGGTTCCTGAACGTGGCCAAGACCTACGAGATTCCCACTTTCATTGTGGGCCATGTCAACAAAGACGGCGCCATCGCCGGGCCCAAGGTCATGGAACACATTGTGGATACGGTGCTGTATTTCGAGGGTGACAAAACCTTGCCTTATCGTGTTCTTCGTGCTGTCAAGAACCGGTACGGTTCCACCAACGAAATCGGCATGTTCGATATGACCGGCCGAGGATTGGAACAGATTGAAAATCCCTCTCAGGTCATGCTGGAAGGCCGCCCCCTGGGCATCAGCGGCACCTGTGTGGCTTGCGTGATGGAGGGCACACGCCCGGTTTTGGGAGAACTGCAGGCTCTTGTGACAAAGACTTCCTTTCCCAGCCCGCGGCGCACCGCCAGCGGATTCGACTATAACCGCATGTATCTGCTGTTGGCCGTACTGGAAAAGCGGACCGGACATTTCTTCGGCAACCAGGACGTGTATCTGAACGTGGTCGGCGGGCTTCGCCTGGACGAGACTGCCTGCGACCTGCCGGCTTGTCTGGCCATGGTTTCCAGCCTGCTGGATCTGCCCATCGCGGAAAAGACCCTGGCCATCGGGGAAGTGGGCCTGGGCGGGGAGGTGCGCAGTGTTCCTCACCTGGAAACCCGGCTGCGGGAAGCCCAGCGTGTAGGGTTTGACACGGCCATCATCCCCAAACACAACATGAAAATGCTGGACCCTCATCAATTTCCCGGGTTACGTCTGGTGGGCGTTTCCTATCTGCGCGAAGCCGTCAACGCCATCAAACTGAAGGATTAAAAAAATATAAATATCTTGTTGCGATAAAAAAACGAGGAGAGAAACATGAAAAAGACCAACCAACCCGCCGCCCCCACGCCGGCCGCCGGTCAGCATATCCTGAACCCGGTGACCAAGCAGCCGATCGGCAATCCCGCGCTGAACGCCGCGGCTAAAAAGCTCCGCCAGGAAAACAACCCGCAGAATTTGAACATCGTCATCAATGAATTGACCCGTGCCATCTTCCTGGCCCCCGCCAAGGTAGAGGTTCCCGGGGAGATGCCCAAGCCTGATGCCAACGGCCGGGTACAGATGCCCAAAGACACCCGTATCACTTTTTCTCTGGTGAAGGCGGCGGATGGCCGTTCCTTCTTTCCCGCCTTTACCAACGAGGAAGAAATGCTGAAATGGAAACAGAACGGCCCCATGCAGGTGATGGCGCTGCGGTTTGACGATTATGCCCGCATGCTACAGCAGAACGAGAAAGTGGCCGGCTTTGTGGTGGATCCCTTCGGTGACAATCTGCGCTTTGAGTCCAAAATGGTGGCTTCCATCAAACAGCAGCGCGATGCGGCCATTCTGCGCGCCAAGGCCGGTCTGCGCCAGACCCAGATCAAGCCCGGCGACAAGATTACCATCGTGGAGCCGACCGTCTACCCGGACGCTCTGTTGAACCCGCTGTGTGAGTTGTTTGCACAGCAGCAGGGGGTAGCGGCTGCCTATCTGCAGATCATGCTGGTCAATGAAACCGATCATTACTATCTGCTTGTGCTGGACGCCCCCAAGGATGACAAACTGTTTGCCGCTATTGCCCAAGCCGCACGGCCGTTCATGTCCTCGCCGGAAAACGTGGCGAAAAAGATGAATCTGAACATTACCACTTCCGAAACGCCTCTGGGCCAGCAGGGCATGCGTGACAGCGAACCTTTCTATGTACGCGGAAGAGGCCGCGTTGATCTGGACGAGGAGGACGAATAATGGCCAAACGCCTGCTGGATTGTACCGCCAGTGAATTGGCTGCTTTCGGCAAAGAGGACTTGCTGGACGCCATTGCCGGCTGTGAAGGTCGGGTGATGGTCAGCGAGACCATCGGCATCACCCAGCCGCTGCTGAACGATGTGACCAATGCCGAATACGCGGCCGCGCTGGGAGCAGATATCCTTCTTCTGAATATGTTTGATGTCCGTCAGCCGGTGATTCAGGCGTTGCCCAAGGTAGCTCCGCAGGATACGGTCCGCGAACTCAAACGCCTGACCGGGCGTATTATCGGAATCAACCTGGAACCGGTGGATCCCCAGATGGCCGCTTCCAACGATGGGACCTTGTGGCAGATGTCTGCCGGACGACTGGCCACCGCCGAAAACGCAGTCCTGGCTGCCGACATGGGGGTGGATATGATTCTTCTCACCGGAAACCCCGGCAACGGTGTCTGTAATGAAGCCATCGTGGGCGCCCTGCGGGAAATGAAGGCCGCGGCCGGGGAGCGTCTCATTCTGGCAGCCGGCAAAATGCATGGGGCCGGAATCCGCTCCCAAAGCGGCTCTGCCATTATGACTTTGCAGGATGCCCAGGAGTTCATTGACGCCGGTGCGGATATCGTATTGGTCCCGGCTCCCGGAACGGTTCCGGGAATCACGGTGGAGTCTGTACACGCCTTGGCAGATTATGCACACAGCCGTGGCGCGTTGCTGATGACCGCCATCGGTACATCCCAGGAAGGTGCCGACACCGCCACCATCCGGCAGATTGCCTTGTGGTGCAAGATGGCCGGGGCTGACCTGCACCACATTGGAGATACCGGGATTCCCGGTATGGCCTTGCCGCAAAACATTCTGGCATATTCCATTGCCATACGCGGAGAACGTCACACTTACCATCGTATGGCGCTATCCATCAACCGCTGAAACCACAAAAAGCACGTCCAGACCTTTTGCCATGTGGCAGAGCTTGGACGTGCTTTTTGATATCTCGCAAGCCGGATTGACAGGCAGGGAAAACCATGCTATAGTAAAAAGCGAAATACATCATTTCGCTAAATGTAAGTTTAGCGAAATATAGGGGAGTGTTTTCAGGCCGTTATGGTCTTATTCAGACCTCTTCAGACCTCGATCCATGAACGAACCGGCTTCCCATGTTCCGTACTATCTATGTACTTATCTATTCAGAAAGGCAGTGCTATTCTATGAGCAGCTATATTGATGTGGCGCATCCGGAGCGCCACGCTCCGTACCTGGACGTACCGGATGCGGTAATTGAATACTTGCATTACCTTGACTTTGTAAAACTTCGTTCTCCCAGAACCGTCAACGGCTATTATCTGGACCTGCGCGGCTTTTTTCGGTACATGATGATGACATGGTCCCTGTGCTCTCAGCAGACACTGGAAAATGCTCCCGCCGAGATTGACCTGACCCACATCACCATAGATCAAATCCGGACCATTCACAAACGGGATGTTTTGAATTATCTGGACTATGTGCGAACCAATGAAAACGGCCCCAAAGCACGGGCTCGCAAGCTTTCCGCACTTCGGGGCTTCTTCGGATATCTGTGCAACCAGGTCAATCAGCTGCAGGAAGACCCCACAGCCAACATCAGCCTGGGATCACCAAAAAAATCTTTGCCTAAGTATCTGTCCGCCGAAGAAAGCATCGAATTGTTAAATAATATACAAAGTGACTTCTATGAGCGGGATTTCTGTATTCTGACCTTGTTTTTGAACTGCGGCATGCGCCTGGCCGAACTCATCACCATCAATCTGAGCGACTTCAAGGATGGAACCATCCGGATTACCGGCAAAGGCGGAAAAGAACGCCTGGTATACCTGAACAACGCTTGTCAGGACGCTTTGGAGCACTATTTACCGGCCCGTGCAGCGTTGCCGAACTTGGCGGACTCCAACGCCCTGTTTGTATCCAAGCATACCGGAAAACGTCTGACCGCAAGACGTGTGCAGCAGATTGTGGAGCGCTGCCTGCAAAGCGCCGGCTTGTCCGGCCGTGGATATTCACCGCACAAGCTGCGCCATACGGCCGCTACGCTGATGTATCAGGGCGGTGTGGATATGCTGGCCCTGAAAGAAATTCTGGGGCATGAGAACGTCTCCACCACCCAAATTTATACCCACATCAACCAACAGCAGCTGCGGGACGCCGTCGCCGCCTCTCCCCTTTCCTCTCATCGTTTTACACCGCAGCAAGCCGCATCAGAGAAGGACTCCGGCGAAGACGACACCTGATGCCGCCCCAAAAAGGCATACCGCCGCCGCCAGCAGCAAAGCAACGGCAAAGCGTATCAGCAAAGCTTTGAGCGGCGGCACAGAACGTACATGCCCGCCCGCATTGATCAGGCTGCGAAAGATAAGAACGGCACACTGGTTAGCCCACACGGCCAGCCAGAGCATCACCAGAAAAACGCCCATATCCGGCAGGCAGGTCAGCATCCAATGCACCACCAGACCCCGGGTGCCTCCGCTTACAAAAACACCGGCGGCACACAGCCCCAGCACCGCTCCCCGCGCTGCAAAATAGGTTCCCAGGAACAGCGACCCCAGGGCGCTGAATCCGCAGAGAAACACCAAAACCGCCTGCAAAAACGCCGCGCCGAACAAGGTCATAAAAAGCGGAGAGACTGCGGCAAAGTTGGCGGAATCCGTATAATAGGAAGCCAGTGCGGCCCCGAATTCCGAGGATCCCGCCCTGCCTTTTCCTATGCCCGACAGATATCCAATAAAAAATAAGATACCAAATAGCAGCGCGGCTTTCCAGCCGGCAGAGGAACGCTGGATGGATTCCGGTTTCGCCGTACCCGGCACCGTGCGTTTGGACAGCCAGGACCGGATGGGCAGTTGCGTGATTCGCGGCAGCGCCGCCTTGGCGGCCCGCATCACCGCACCCCCGCAGTTGAGCCTGTACGCATCGCTCCGGCGGCCCCACCGGCCAAGGCACCGAACAGCAGGCACAACAGCAAGGAAATATTGGAACCCTCCCAGACAGGGAGCCGCATCGTCAACAGACTGGACATAAGGGCGCACATGCAGTAAAATACGCCGCAGCCCAATCCTGCCAGCAATTTCTCCCTTGGCAGCCCCGCGCTGAGAACCATTCCCGACACGAAAGTACCCAGCGCAGCTGCCCCACAAGCCGCCGGACCGGCCCATCCCAGCGGAAGTGCTGTAACAGAGAAAATTTCGGCCAACAGACACAGGCAAACACCTGCAACCCCCACGCCCGCCAGGAAGCTGCGCAGGATCAAAAAAACGAGCCCGTGTTTACCGCTCTTTGCCCGGCTTTTGGATTGCTTGTTTCTCGGCAAAGTGAATCTTTTCGATACGGATTTCTTTCTGTTCATACAAAAACGCCCCCTTGCATTAAACGGTATGCAAGGGGGCGTTTGGTTATGTGATGATCGGGAACGGATTATTTCTTGACGGGAGCGTCTTTTTTGGCGTCCTTCTTGGCATCATCCTTGCCGTTGCCCATATCCAGCTTTTCCACCGAAGAAATAGCAGAGCGACGGAAACGAATCTTGACGCGATCACTGGTGGTTTCCAGAACGAAGGTATCGTCCTTGATGGCTGCCACACGGCCCACGACACCGCCGATGGTGGTAACCTCATCGCCGATCTCGATAGAATTGCGCATGGCCGCATCCTTCTTATCCTGGCGCTTCTGCGGCACATAGATAATGAGATACATAAAGCCGATCACCAGAACCATGGGCAGGACCATGGTCAAAAGAATGTTGCCGGTGCCGGCAGTCTGCTCCAAAAATTGAATCATATTCAATGGCTCCTTCTGCTTTTTGTTAAGACATAAGAAGATTATACCGAATTTGACGCCGTTGCGCAAGTGTTTTATCAAATTCTTGTATCAAGAAGTTTGACATATTTGTCATGGAACTGGGTAAAGGTCCCGGCATCCAGTTCTTCCCGGATTCTCTCCATAAGGTGGTTGTAGAAATACAGGTTGTGCATAACCGCCAGGCGCATACCCAACATTTCATCGGCTTTCTGCAGATGGCGGATATAGGCACGGCTGAAATTGCGGCAGACCGGGCAATCACATTCCGGATCAATGGGGCTTTCGTCCCGCTCATACTTCAGATTTTTAATATTGATGATGCCGTTCCAGGTAAACAGATGACCATGGCGTGCGTTGCGGCTGGGCATGACACAGTCAAACAGGTCCACACCCCGGTAAACGCCTTCAATGATGTTGCCGGGCGTGCCGACCCCCATCAGATACCGGATCTTATCCTTCGGTGCATAGGGTTCCACGGCGGAAATCACATCATACATAACCTCTGCAGGTTCCCCCACCGCCAGGCCGCCGATGGCGTAACCATCCAGGTCATACTCAGCAATCTGTTTCATATGCTCCACCCGAAGATCCTTGTAGGTGCAGCCCTGGTTAATTCCGAACAGAAGCTGATCGGGATTGACCGCTTTACCTTCATGCTTGAGACGAGCCAGTTCCTTTTGGCAGCGCAAGAGCCAGCGGGCCGTGCGGGCACAGCTGGCGGCGGCGTAATCATGCTCTGCCGGATTCTCCATGCACTCATCAAACGCCATGGCAATGGTGGAACCCAGGTTTGCCTGAATCTGCATGCTCTCTTCCGGGCCCATAAAAATCTTGTGGCCGTCCAGATGGGAATTGAATGTGACGCCTTCCTCGGTGATATGGCGCAGTTTCGCCAAGCTGAACACCTGGAATCCGCCGCTGTCCGTCAGAATAGGACCGTCCCAGCGGGTAAAGCGATGCAGTCCGCCCAGATCGGCAACCAGTTTGTCGCCGGGGCGAAGATGCAAGTGGTAGGTGTTGCACAGCATGACCTGCGCACGGATCTCCTTGAGATCGAATGCGGAAAGTCCGCCTTTGATGGCTGCCGCCGTTGCAACATTCATGAAAGCGGGGGTCTGAACGGTGCCGTGCACGGTTTTGAACTCACCGCGGCGGGCCGTTCCCTCTTGACGGATCAGACGATATGGCATAGTTTTCTCCTTTTCCTGCACCCGGAGAACAGCCGGGCGAAAAAACGGGCGGTGCCGGATAGGCTCCAACACCGCCGATTGCTTTTTTATTATATCGTCCGGCCGGGAGCTTTGTCAACTGCCGGAACAAACAGAACAAACCCCGGAGTGCATTGCGCCTTCCGGGGCTTGTCTTGCATCAACTTAGTATGCCGGATTACTTGAAGTAACGATCCAGCAGGCCCTGCATGCCACGGCCGTGACGGGCTTCGTCCTTGGCCATCTCATGAACGGTGTCATGGATCGCATCCAGGTTCAGCTCCTTGGCCTTCTTGGCCAGGTCCATCTTGCCGGCGCAGGCGCCGCACTCGGCGTCAACACGCATCTGCAGGTTCTTCTGGGTGCTGTCGGTCAGCACTTCGCCCAGCAGTTCGGCAAACTTGGAAGCATGCTCGGCTTCCTCGAAAGCATAGCGCTTCCAGGCCTCGGCGATTTCCGGATAGCCTTCACGATCGGCAACACGGCTCATGGCCAGGTACATGCCGACTTCGCTGCACTCGCCGTTGAAGTTCTCCCGCAGGCCCTGGATGATCTCTTCCGGAGCGTCCTTGGCGATGCCAACGACATGCTCGGTCACATAGGTGTTATCCTTCTTTTCGATGAACTTGGAAGCGGGAGCCTTGCAGACCGGGCAGAATTCCGGGATGGAGCCTTCCGCGATATAGCCACACACAGTGCAAACGTACTTAGCCATGTTTATTACCTCCGAATCATTGGTCGCTTCATTTTTAAGACACAGTCTTGTGTCTTGCCTACATAATAGCACACAAAAAATACAATGTCAATACTTCTATTTATTTTTTAAGACAAAATCTTAAAACAAAATTTTGTTTTTCGGCGCACCGTCTTCCGGGTACAGCCTCTTCAACACCGGAAAAACGCCTTTGGCTACCCACCATGTAACGCTGCCCACCGCAAGCCCCACGAGCAGAAGGACCGGCGCATATCCCAGTGCCATAGCACTGCTCAGGACAACGGACGCTCCCAGCAGTTGTCCTGCGTTATGGGCCAGCGCAGCACAAACCGAAAAAATGTAGCCGGTCACAGGAAATGGCAGACATAACAGGATCGCCATAACCAACCAGGAGAGCAGCCCACCGCAAAGGGACAGAAAGCCGGCTGTCGCGCCGCGCGCAAGCAACGAAAAAAACGCCTTCAGCAGCACAAGCAGCAACGCCTGCCGACGCTTCATAAAGAGCATGGCATACATGACCACAATGTTGGCCAGGCCCAGTTTCATGGCCGGCATCAATCCCAAAAGCGGCGTGATTACGGATTCAAAAAAGGAAAGCGCCATGGCCAGGGCAAACAGCATGCCAAGGCGGGCGACGGTTTTTGCTTTTTGACTTTGCATCGTATATTCCCAACATCCTTTACAAAGCTAGTGTACGGCCAAACCGGGGAATTTGTCAACCCCGATTTTTCGGGCAGACCATCCATAAAATTTTACAAAGTTCAACAACCGTTGCCCTTTTCCAACCCTTGAAAAACACCCGTAAATGGTGTATCCTAGTAGCATGCAGTCGTATAGCGCCTGCATGGGCGGCTTTGGAGTAAATGCCGCCAATATGTGCCATACTACCCTTATTATAAGGGAGCATCACAAAAGGAGATCTACCATGAAAAAACTGATTGCTGTTCTGTGCGCCGCTGTGCTGATGACCGGTCTGTTGACGGCCTGCACCGGCTCCGATTCTTCTTCGGCAGCCCAGACTGACACGTCCTCGGCCGCCACGTCGGAGGAAAGCACCGAAACCGCCGTAGCCGATACCGCCAAGCTGGAATCCATCGTTTCTTCCATTGAGGCTGTCAACGAAATCCCCAATTCCATTGCACTGGATGATTTCATGCTGGAGAACGACCTGAACCTGACCATGGATAACGTTCTGGCATATGATGGCGACATCACCAACGACCAGGCCGACTGTGGTCTGGTGCTGGCCATTCAGGCCAAGAGCGGCTGTGCTGATGCCGTCAAGACCGAACTGGAAGCTTACAAAGAGGCCGCCAGCAGCAACCTGTATGCCGAATTTGCAGATAAGGTTGCCAAGGCACAGGACGCCCGCATTGTCGTAAACGGCGACTTCGTGGTGATGGTGATCGGTTCTCTCAACGGCCCGGATTATTCGGAAATTGACGCTGCCATTGACAGCGCGCTTGCCTGATCCGGTTTTTGGTTTGAAGCAATGAAAAACGGCAGGCTGCTGTCCCCGTATTATAATGATTTTTCCTTGCGGTGAAAATCATTTTTGCGGGAACACGGTCTGCCGTATTTTTATGGTGGAGAAAGGAGGAGTTCCCCTTTGACATTTAACAGTGTGATCTTCCTGTTCTGTTTCATGCCGTTGGCATTGGGGTTGTATTATCTGGCGCCGGGGCGTGCCAAAAATGCGGTGTTGCTGCTGGAAAGCATCCTTTTCTACTGCTGGACCGGCATCACCTGGCTGCCCTTGATCCTGATTCTGATTCTTGTCAATTACATTGCCGGGCTTCTGATGCAGCGCATAAATGCTGCGGGGATGCGGCGGCTGGTTCTTTTTCTCGCTGTCGTGATCAGCGGCGCTTCCATGGTGTTTTTCAAATACACCAACTTCTTGCTGGACACCATCAACCAGATTTCCGGCGCCGGTCTGGCTTCCCTGTCTTTCCTGGATGTGCTGCCACTGGGCATCAGCTATTATTCCTTCAAGCTGATCAGCTACGCCGCGGACGTCTACCTGCACAAGGTGGAGGCAGAGCGAAACCCCATTACCTTTGCCACCTATGTCATCCTGTATCCTCAGCTGATCGTAGGTCCTATCGTCCGCTACCGCGATATGGCACCGGCCCTGCACACCACACGCGGCCGCTGTTCCCTGCGTCAGATGGAGGACGGCGCGGTCATGTTCGTCTTCGGTCTCGCCAAGAAGGTCATTCTCGCCGATTCTCTGTCGGCACTGTGGCAGGGCATTATCTCCCCTTCGGATGGTATCGGTCTGGCAAATGCCTCCACGCCCCTGGCCTGGTTGGGTGTGCTGGCCTACTCTCTGCAACTATATTTTGACTTTGCCGGTTTTTCCGAGATGAGCAACGGCCTCAGCCTGATGATGGGCTTTGAATGCCCCGCCAACTTCAATCTGCCGTACATTTCCGCCAGCATCACCGAGTTCTGGCGTCGCTGGCACATCACCCTGTCCCAGTGGTTCCGGGATTACATCTATATTCCCCTGGGCGGCAACCGCCGCGGTGCCTTGCGGCAGATTCTGAACATGCTGGTGGTGTGGGCCCTGACCGGTCTGTGGCATGGTGCCAACTGGAATTTTATCGTCTGGGGATTGTACTACTTTGTCCTGCTGGTCATCGAAAAGAACTTCCTGCTGAAATATCTGAACAAGGGGCGGGTCTGGCCCCACATATATACCCTGTTTTTTGTGGTTCTTGGCTGGGGCATCTTTACCGCCAACGCCCCAGGCGCCCCCCTGGGATTGCTCTTGAACCGTCTGTTTATCCCGCAAGGAGGGGTTTCCGCTCTCTATTTCCTGCGCAATTACGGGGTATTGCTTGTTTTCGGCTGTCTGTGCTCCACGCCCCTACCTTCCTGGATTTGGGACAAAACCAAGCGTATTCTGCCGGTACGGTTGATCCTGTTTGCCGGCATTGCCGTTCTGTGCACCGCTTTTGTGGTTGCCGCCACCGGTTCCACCGCTTTGTACGCAGATTTTTAAGGAGGTGTTCCTGTTACGATGTCTCGCTATATTCACCGCAAAGCCGGACGCGATACGGGCGCACGCCCCGGTGCCCTTCTGGCATTGTTTATCTTTCTTCTGGTCGGTTTCTCGGTCCTCAATCTTTTCTGGCCCAAACGGGACATGTCTGAGCTGGAGAACCGCAAACTGGCACAGATCCCGGCTTTCAGCGTGAAAGCTCTGCTGAACGGAACCTGGTTCGGCGATTTGTCTGAATATGTCCAGGATCAGGTAGCCTTTCGGGATGGTCTGATCGACCTGGAAAGCGCCTTCAACAATCTGGTGTTTGCCAAAACGGAAGAGGGCGGTATCCTGCTGGGCAAGGACGGCTGGATGTTCACCAAGTTGTTTGATATCTCGGACAGCACCCAAAAGCAGCTTGACAAAAACCTGCAGGCTGTCACCAGTTTTGCTTCCCGTCATCCCGGAAAAGTCACTTTTCTGCTGGCTCCCTCTGCCAGTGTGATTTATCCCGAAATGCTGCCGGCGGGAGCGCCGATGGTGGACGAAAATGCTATGCTGGACGATATTTTTGCCCAGGTTTCTTCTGCCGCCGATGTAATTGATATGCGCCCGGTCTTTACCCAGCAAAAAGAGCAGTATCTTTATTACAAGACCGATCACCACTGGACCACGCAGGGCGCCTACCTGGCTTACGAACAGTTTTGCCAGCTGAAGGGCCTGTCCCCCTTCGATACCAACGCCTGCCAGGCTGAAAGCGTTCCCGGTTTCTATGGCACCCATTATTCCGCCACACGGCGCTGGAATGTGCAGCCGGATACCATCACCTACTATCCGCTGAATAATCCTATGACGATCTTTGACATCGGTGCGGAGACTGAATACACCCCGCGCACAACTGAAAGCATGATCAATACCGAAAAATTCGGAACCCGGGATAAGTACGCCGCGTTCCTGGACGGAAACAACGGCTATTCGGTGATTGAAGGAAACGGAGAAGGCAGTATTCTGGTGTTGAAGGATAGTTATGCCAACTGCTTTGTTCCGTTCCTGACCGCCAATTATGAAAAGATCGGGGTGGTGGACCTGCGCAATTTCTCTTACGGTCTGGATTCCACCATTGAATCGGAAGGATACGATCAGATTCTGATTCTTTATAATTTCCAGACCTTTATCGCCGACAATCGGGTGGTATATATGGACCGTCCCACCACCCTGACAAAGAGCGAATAAGTCAACTTTCCAGATGAAGGCACAAGGCGGGCACAGGAATCGTTTTTTCCCGCCCCACAACGGAAAAACGCTGGATACGAGTGTGGAATAGATCGAAGGATCCCTTATAACTATCCGCGGTCATCTCTGCATACGCTTGTTGCAGCTCATCGCAAAGCAACGCCTGCAATTGACTGTCACTGTAGCCTATATTTTCCAAGTCCTGCAGCTCCGGCTCCACCAATGTCAGATGCACAACCGTTTCCCTCCCGCTGACCTCTGCCTGCACCATCACCTTTGTCTGTAAGGCGATTTTCCCTTGGTCAAAGGTACACATTATCCGGTCTGTCTGCCCGCAAAGTACAGCTGCCAGCTGTGCAGCCAGTTTCTCATTCCAGCGGGAAGCTTGTTGGCCTTTTTGCAAAATAGAAAATCCGTACCCTGTGCCCTGCCAGATCGGCAGGGCACATTCATTTTGCGCCGAAAACAGCTCCTGCAAGCCGTTTGTCAGACCATATCTGGCTACGCCGTCTTTCATTTCGGTATAAAGCTCCCCCGCCTTTTCCCCATCAGGCAAGCGCTCTGTCATCAGCAATGTGATCTGCGGTGCCGGTTTCGCGTTCTGGTATAACAACCGGCCGATTTCGGTAACCTCTTCCCATCCGTAGGAAACAGGCACCACCGCCAGATCCATCAACCCGTAAAAGACCTGTCCGTCCAGAGCATCCTCCGCAGCAGCCAATGCCTGGGCCTGCGTTTTTCCTGCGCCCTCAACAGCCCGAAATCCTGCTTGCGTTTGTTGTTCCGAAGACGTGTGATCGGCGACAAGTAACAGCACTTTACACCCATTGTTTTGGCTTTCGAAAAAGACAGCATTCACCACCTCTCTCTGGGAAAGCAGCGGCGCTTGCTCACATCCGCAAAGCGCTGCACAGCAAAAAAGGCCCAGTATCCATCTCACGATTCCGGCCTTGTGTCTGGCGAAAGCAGCCATCGTATTCCTCCTCCCAAGATCACCATGCCGGCATACAGCCCCATCAGAATATTGCGTACCGCCGTCAGGGTACCGATATCCGCAGAGCGCCACAATGCGCACAAAAAGAGCATCAAAGCAAAATAGAACGGAAACCGGTCCAACCCTACCGCGTTGTTCTCACTTTTGCAGGCATGCCCTCCCATCAGGCGCACACCGGCATACAGGTACACCGCCAGTTTGATCGTCACAACCATGGTCCACAGAATCAGCTGCATCCATTCCAGGCGGTTGAAGATGGACAAAGCACCGCTCTGTGCCGCCGTGTGAAGAGGATTTTCCTGCCGGATGGCATCAGCGCCGAAAAACAGTTCCAGCAAAAGGTGCACTGCCGCGGAAAACATCAGCGACCATCCCACCAGACGCAAAAAGGTGTGCTTGCCGAACCGGGCCGATCCAGGCCAAAGTGCCGGAAGCAAAAGCTCCGGATAGAGAATCAGCTGGGCCCACAGCGTTGTACGTACCTCAGTACGATCAAAAGGTGCGCACTGTAAATTGGACACATGCAGCTGCGGTGCAATGGAAACCACCAAAAGGCCACATGCCAGAATCAAAACCGCCAGCACCACATTGGCGGTCTGGGCAATGGAAGAAACTCGCCGCAGATAAATCACCGGCACCACAATCATCAGGCAGATTCCAAGCATGTTCATGCCGTCCGGGTAAGCGGTTTCAAACAGCCGCCACAGACGGAGAATTTCCAGTGCGGAACTCATGGCAAGCAATGCCAGCAAAGACCACCTCATGATTGGGCTTTGTCCCAGCATCCGCCATCCAAAAGAAAAGCCCCATGCAGCAACCGTCAATATTGCCACACTGACCGGCAGCAACAGAATTCCCGTACGCGCAAAGTAGCCGATCTGAGAACTCAAAACAATGTTGCCAAACAGCCCCAGCAGCAGCGCCGCAAAGAGATTCGGTGCTTCCCGCTTCATAATCTCCCCTCTTCCTCCGATCTGGCCAGTGAAGACCAGATGGTCCGCACAAATCCGTCCCGCACGCTGGCGCGGCATGGCGGCATAAGCGGATATAGATAATCATACCCGAAGGGGTCACTGCCGCAGGCCATGGCCAGAATCAGCAATGCACCGCAGGCAAATCCCGGCACGCCAAACAAGCCCGCCAACAAGATCACGGCGAACCGGAACAAAATGGACTGTTCGTACAAAGACGGTACCGCCAAGGTGGCCACCGTGGCAGCTGCCGCCATGGTCAGCACAGGGACGCTTACAATCCCTGCGCTGACGGCCGTTTCGCCGATAATCAGGGCCCCCACCAGGCTGACCGTATGACTGATGGCCTTGGGAGCACGCAGTCCTGCCTCCCGCACAATTTCCAGCAGCAATGTCACTGTCAGCATCTCCAACATGGGAGAAAGCGGCGTGTGGGCCTCCGCCTGCGCCAGAGTCCCCAACAGACGAATGGGAATCATTTCCGGCGCATAGGTGAGCGCCATGACATACAGGCCCGGTCCAAACACCGACAACAAAAATGCGATATATTTCAGCAGCCGGATGATTCCCGCAAAAACAGCCCCCGATGAATAATCGTCCAAGGATTCAAAATGTTCGCTGAAAAAGCTAGGCACAATCATGGCAAAGGGACTTCCGGAAACCAGGATGGCTACCTTTCCTTCACAGATGCGTGCGCATGCCGTGGCCGGACGCTCGGTATAAGCAGCGGCCGGAAACAGGTTCAGCTTATCCTGCTTGAGAAAAGAGGCAAAATACGCCGAGTCCAGCAACACCGGAAGCCGAACCTTTTCCAGTCTGCGGCGCAAGGCCGCTACCGTATCCGCCGGTGCACGCAGCCGGTCATAACACAAGCAATATTCTGTTTTGGCGTGGGTGTGGGAAATATGCAGCTCCGCCACAAAAGAGTCGGTGCGGAACTGCCGTCGCAGAAGCGAAACGTTGTTGCGCAGCAGTTCGGTAAAGGCTTCCTGGGGGCCATGCATGTTGCCTTCTCCCCCAGGATTGGATACCGAACGCTGGGGCATCTCCTGGGTGGAAATCCCCACCGCACAGGGGCAGCCATCAATCAGAAGCACTGCCAGACCGTTGGCCAGACGCTCTACCAGCATGGTACGGGTGGTGATGGGGGTACCTTCGGTGGGAATACGGCTTTGCCTTAAAAGATAACGGCAAAGCCGGGCGCCATTCTGAAATGTTTCGTTTTGCTGTTCCAATAAAGACAGGGCCATCACCGTCAGCTTTTCGGGCGATGCAAGACCTGTAAACAGCACAATACAGCAAGATACCTGCCCCAATGTAAGATCCTTGCTGTAAAAATCCAATGAATCACCGAACCGTTCCTGCAAAAACAGTTTGTTTTCCTGCAGGTTGGCGGAGATTCGCTCCTCCGGATGTTCCTTCACTGCTGCTCCCTCCTCTTTTCTTTCAGTCTGCCCAGCCAAAAGGCAAATATAAATCCGAAAGCAGGCATAAAAACAGCGGGCAACCTGCTAAACAGGTTGCCCGCTGTTGAAGGGGAATCAGATTCAGTTTCCGCTCATCTTGGAACGGTTGTCCAGCATATCCTTGAGTTCTTCCATGAAGGTATTCACATCACTGAACTGACGATACACCGATGCAAAGCGCACATACGCCACATCATCCAGCTGCTTCAGCTGTTCCATGGCCAGATCGCCGATATGAATCGACGATACCTCCCGGTCATAGGAGTTCAGCAGCATCTGTTCGATACGGCTGACCGCCGCATCCAGCTGCTGGAAACTGACCGGGCGCTTTTCGCAAGCCCGCAGCATGCCGTTCAGCAGTTTCTGGCGGTCAAACACTTCCCGGGAATGGTCTTTCTTCACAACCATCAGGGGAACTGTCTCCACGATTTCATAGGTTGTAAAGCGCTTTTTGCAGCTCAGGCATTCACGGCGACGACGAATCTTTTCGCCGTCTTCGGTGGGGCGGGAATCGATCACCTTGGAATCTATCGCGCCGCAGTACGGACATTTCATGGCAATCCTCCTGTCTTGGATTTCTGAACATGCCATCCATCGGTTTTGGCAGCACCGGCCGACAACCGTTTACTTCTTTACAATTTCCGGATGGTTTTTTTCCTGCCAATCAAGCCACAGCTGGCTGGCAATGCAAACCGTGCTGTACACACCGCTGATCATACCGAAGAGCAACGGCAGTGCAAAGGTAAAGATGCTGTCCAGCTTGAAGACAACGGAAACCACGCACACGATGCCCAACGCCACACAGGTTGTGATGGAGGTCATCAAAGAACGGCCAAAGCTCTGGTTGATGGAGAGGTTGACCAATTCGGCACGAGACATGCGGCGCTTGCCATACAGAGCGGTATTCTCACGGATACGGTCATAGATAACGACGGTATCGTTGATGGAGTAGCCCAGGATGGTCAGCATGGCGGCAATGAAGTTGCCGTTCAGAGGAATGCGCAGAATGGCAAACACGCCAAACACCACGAACATATCATGCAGCAGAGCCACGATAGCGGTGGCACCGCCCTGCAAACCGCCCACCTTGCGGAAGCGGTATGCCACGTACAGCAGGATCAAAACGCACGCCGTAACCACAGCCACCAGGCTCTTGAAGAGGAATTCCTTACCGATGGTGGGATTGACGTTGCTGATCTCGTTTTCCTCGAAGGCATTGTCCGGGAACTGCTCGTTCAGAGTGGTGAGCAAGCTGTCCATCTCGTCAGTGCTCAGGTTCTCGCTGCCGGGCAGGGTCACAGTCAGGGTCTGACGACCGGTGATGTCGGTGCCGGTCTGCAGAGTCAGGTTGCTCTGGCCCACATTGCTGCTCACAACATCCTCGACGGCATCCAGATCCAGGCTGTTCTCATAGCCCAGGGTCAGCACAACACCACCCTTGAACTCCACGTCCATGGACACGCCGAAGACCAGGCTGTACACCAGAACCACTACGATCAGCGCGGAAGAGAAGATATAGTACTTCTTGCGGTTGCCCACAAAGTTAATGTGCGGAATCTTGTACGGCGGGGTTTCGCCGGACTTTGCGCCGCCGTACAGCCACGGATTACGCAGAGCCTTGATGGCAGACGCGCCGCGCAGCATGACGCGGGTGGCAAACACACCAAACACGAAGTTCAGCAGCACACTGGTCAGCAAGGTAAAGCCGAAGGAATAAATAGTGCCGGCGGTGGAAGGACCGAACCAGCCGAACACCGGGGTGAAGACTTTGGCCCAGAATCCGTCGGTGGGACCGAAGGCGCCCATCAGAATGGCGGCCACAATGACGATGGTCACGTTACCGTCGATAATCGGGGTCAGGCCCATCTTGAAGCCGTTGGTCAAAGCGCCATCCAGCGTCTTCTTCTTGCCCAGCTCCTCACGGATACGCTCGGCGGTAATGACGTTGGCGTCCACGCCCATGCCGATACCCAAAATGATACCGGCAATGCCGGGCAGGGTCAGCGTAGAGCCGGAGAACACCGGGAAATAACCGGAAACCACAGCCAGGGTGGCAGCCACCTGACCGAACAGGGCCAGCGCCGCAATGGTACCGGGCAGCCGGTAGCGAATGATCATAATCAGCGCCACTGCCACAAAGGCGATGATACCGGCCAGGACCATGACTTCCAGGCTGCGGGCGCCCAGAGTGGGACTGATGGTGGAGTAGCTCTCGGCGGACAGCGCAAAAGGCAGTGCGCCGGAGTTGATCTGGTTGGCCAGCGTAGCGGCCTCTTCGGTGGTAAAGCTGCCCTTGATGATGGCTTCGCCATTGGTGATGGCGGTTTCCACCGAGGCGGTGCTGATGTTCTCGTCATCCAGCCAGATGCTGATGGTGCCGTTGCTGGGAGCCAGTTCGGTGGTAGCGTCTGCAAATTTCTCGGCACCGGTAGAGGTGAACTTCAGCTGTACGACGTTGCCTTCGTTCTGCAGATAGCCCGCCATGGCGGATTCTACGTCGTCACCGGTCAGGATCTCTTCCCCATCCGCCGTGCTTCCCTTACGGAAAACCATCTGGGCGGTGGTACCGATCTCATCGATGGCGCTCTGCGGATCGAAGTCGCTTTCATCGTTCTTCCAGGGGAAGCGCACAATGATGCGGTCCTTGTTGTTATCCACATAGGCCTCATAGTCGGTGATGCCAAGACCCACCAGACGATCTTCAATAACCGTCTTGGCCGCTTCCATCTGAGCGTCGGTGGCATCGATGTCATCCGCCGGCATAAAGGTTACGTCAACGCCGCCGCGGATATCGATGCCGAATCGAATATCGCCGGCGCCTTTCAGATAGGTGGTTTTAATATCACCATACTGATAGCTGAAGCCGAAGAGCGCCGAAAGTGAAAACACAATAATCAGCGCCGCCATGGCAATAAAGCGCCATGACTTTCCTCTCTTGTTCATTAGGTACCTCCAAAATTTGCCCACGTGGGCAGGACTTCTATGCCGGGCCGCACAGCCCGAAACTTACTCCTGTTCCGCCAGCAGCTTTTCCACCACTGCCAGGCGCACACAGACGGTAAGCAGCAAAGACGCTTTTTCGACCTCGTCCAGGCTGGGATAGGTCGGCGCAATGCGCAGATGAGAATCCTCGGGGTCACGGCCATACGGATACGCAGCACCCGCACCGGTCAGCACCAGGCCGGCCTGCTTGCACAGTTCCGCCACGCGCTTGGCGCAGCCGGGCATGACATACAGGCTGATGAAGTAACCGCCCTTGGGATCGGTCCAGTGGGCAATATCGCCGCAAGGGGTCAGCTCATGGTCCAGAGTGCACTTGACCGCGTCAAAGCAGGGCACCAGACGGCGGCGATGCTTCTGCATATGTGCCAGAACGCCGGCCTTGTTCTTCAGGAAGCGGACATGACGCAGCTGGTTCATCTTGTCGTAGCTGATGATCATAACTTCGAAGCGCTTGCAGATATACTTCATGGAGTTTTCACTGCAGGCCAGGGCAGAAACGCCGGCGCCGGGGAAGGTGATCTTGCTGGTGGAAGTGAACATGAAGACGCGGTCTTCGTTGCCGTAGGCACGGCTCTCTTCCAACAGTACCGGCGTTTCGATGATCTCGTCGGTCAGATGATGGACAATGTAGGCCTCGTCCCAGAAAATCTTGAAGTCGGGAGCAGCGGTCTTCATGCTGGCAAAACGGCGAACCGTCTCGTCGCTGTAAGTGTACCCATCCGGGTTGGAATACTGCGGCACGCACCAGATGCCCTTGATGGAGGCATCCTCCGCCACCAGCTTTTCCACCATATCCATATCGGGGCCGGTGGGAGTCATGGGAATGTTGATCATCTCGATGCCGAATTCTTCGGTGATGCGGAAATGCCGGTCATACCCGGGCACAGGGCACAGGAACTTGGGCTTTTCCACCGCAGACCACGGGCAGGGAGAGTCCTGGAAGCCGAAGGTATAGCCGATGGCAACCAGATTGTACATCAGCTGCAGGCTGGAGTTGCCGCCCACAAAAACGTTTTCCGGCTTGACGCCCATCACTTCGCCAAAAAGTTCACGGGCCTCCTGCAGACCTTCCAGATTGCCGTAGTTACGGGCATCGGTACCGTCTTCGGTGGTGTAATCGCTCATCTTGAGCAGATCCATGGCCAGGTCCATCTGGTGCGGGCCCGGTTTGCCGCGGGCCATGTTCAGCTTCAGGCCCATTGCCTTGAAATCGGCATAGGTCTTTTCCAGTTTGGCCTTTTCAGCCAGGAGCATTTCTTTGGTCATCTTACGGTAATCAGACATGGATGCTTCCCCTCCTGCAGACTCGTTCTTGAGCACCCCGCGGGTACTCCCTCTATAATACGGGATGTAGCACGGCACAAAGGCCGAACATACAACACATAAGTATAAACGAATTTGGTGAAAGATACAAGCTTTTTTATGATTTTTCAGCCCTTTTTCAAAAGAAAATGAAGATTTATGCAGGGAAAAAGCCGTTTCATCCCGATTGATGCAAACAAAAAAGGAAAGCGGAGCGCAATGCTCTGCTTTCCTTTGGTGCCGCCAACCGGGGTCGAACCGGTACGGAATCACTTCCGAAGGATTTTAAGTCCTTTGTGTCTGCCAATTCCACCATGGCGGCCTCTGTCATCCAATGCTTTCAGCCTAATTATTGTATCGCACGCATGCCTGCTTGTCAATCCAATGGCTTCTTCCTGCCGAATGCTGCCGCACCATCGCCCATTGCCGACATTGTACAAGCGTCGGTTTTTATGATAGAATGAGGTCATTCCAACAAGCTATACGGGGTGATGCATATTATGATCACAGCCGCAGCCAGACGCCGGGAGCGCCTGCTGCTTTTATGTGGTGCCGCACTGGGGGCGGTCGCCTTTTTTCTGATATTTGGGTTTAGCCCCCTGGATGTGACCAACGACGCTTTCTGTCGGGGCGGGTACATAGAGAAAGACATCCAGCAGCATTATGCCGGCTGGCTGTTTTACAGGCAAAGCGGTTTTTCGTTTCCCCTGTGTATTGCCACCAACATCAACGCTCCTCAGGGTCTCAGCGTGGCATATACCGACTCGATTCCCCTGCTGGCCGCCTTGTTCCGGTTACTTTCTCCTGTTTTGCCGGATACTTTCCAGTATTTCGGCTGGTTTACTCTGCTTTGCCTGATGGCACAAGGGGCATTTGGCGCCCGGCTGTTGGGGCTGTTCTGCCAGGGTGTAGCCAGCCCACTTATGGGAGACCTGCTGTTTGTATTCAGCCCTGTTTTGTGGGAGCGGGTGTTCCGCCATACCTCCCTGTCTGCCCAATTTTTCCTTCTGGCAGCTCTGTATTACTATTGCAAAGGATTCCGGACAAACCGGTTTGCCTTTCCCGGACTGTTTGCCCTGAATATTCTGACCATTACCATTCACCCGTACTTCGTTCCCATGACCTACGCCATCACCTTTGCGCTGCTGCTTCACCACGCTGTCGCCAATCGCAAATGGCTGTATCCCGGTCTGTGGCTTGGGGCTGACCTTGCCCTGACCGTCGCCGCAGGGTGGGCCTTTGGTTTGTTTTACGGCACCGCCACCGGCGGCAGCGATGCGCTGTACGGCTACTTCGGCATGAACCTGAACAGCCTGTGGAATCCGGCCGGAGTCAACGGCGTGGACTGGAGCCTAATCCTGCCCATGCAGAACCAGGTTGGCGGCAACTACGATGCCTTTGCCTATCTGGGGTTCGGGGTGCTGTGCGGACTGGTCCTTTGCCTGATCGTTCATCTGTTCCACCACCCCACAGCTTTCTGGCGAACGCTGTGCCGCCATTGGACGCTCTGCTTGGTCTGTCTGATTCTGACGGCTTTTGCGGTCAGCCACGTCATTACCGCCAACGGCACCACCCTGGCGGTTCTCCCCCTGCCTGCCTCTTTGATCAAGCTTTTTTCGGTGTTCCGGTCCGGCGGACGAATGTTCTGGCCGGTGTACTATCTGTTGATTCTGTGTGCCTGTGTGGGAATTTTCCGGTTGTCATCCCGCAAACGGGTTTGCTGCATTGCCATCACCTGTATGGCCGCAATCCAATTGCTGGACATCGCCCCTGGTCTTGTACAGCGGCATCAGGCATTTGACCAGGCACAAGCCACCCAGGCTTTTCCCTCCACCCTGACCAGTTCTTTCTGGCAACAGGCCGAAGGGCGGTATGCTTCGATTGTTTCCATGGATGGTCTGCAGACTGATGCCTTGCACTTGGCGCTGTATGCGGCCGACCACGGGATGTCCACCAACGATCCCTTTGCCGCCCGGTATGACGCCGCCGCATTGGAAACCCAGCGGGAGACCTATCGCCAAGAGCTGGCGCAAGGCATTCTGCGGGAAGACACCTTGTATCTGTTCGCGGAAGAAGGCGCTTTTCTACAGGCGGTAGAGCCGGTAAAGGACAGCGGCGCCTGGTGCGGGCGAATCGATGGCGCCGACGGCAGCTGGTACGTGATTGCCCCCGGCATGGCCGGCTGCTCCCTGGACGAAGCCTGCATTCCTTATGATGAGAACTATCCCCTGCGCATTGCCGACTACACCGACGCCTTGTGGAACAAGGGCGTTCTGGACAGCACCAAGAAAACCGTCTGTTTTGCCGACTCTCCCTTTGCACGCCAAAAGCTGGAAGACGCCGCAGCCATAACTGCCGACGGCCGGACCTACGCAATCACCGACCTGGATGACAGTGATCCCGGTTGGCTGATGGTTACCCTGAACATTGAAGATGCCACCGTTTTGTGGGGGCAGGAACTGGAGACGATCCCATGCAAGAACTGAAAGTGAAATCTTTGCTGCCGGTCCGCCTGGACAAGTATTTGATGCAGCAGTTCCCCGTGTTGGGCCCCGGCAGGTTGAACAAGGCCCTGCGGGAAAACAAAATCAAACTGAACGGAAAAAAGCAGCCCCTTTCCACCCGTGTGCAAAATGGAGACGTGATCCGCATCTATCTGTTGGACGACCAGCTGGGGCTGACCGCGCAGGATGGTCCCTGGTTTCTTGCCTGCCGCGCCCCGGCAGAGTTCACCTACGAAAACGATGACCTGATTGTGGCGCTGAAGCCGGCGGGCATCCCGGTGGACGGAGACGACGCCGACACGCTGCGCGGCAGGGTGTTGCGCAAACTGTACGAGGAGGGCCGCTTGAAAGACGAGAGTGCCATCCGGCTGTGCCACCGGCTGGATACCGGCACCAGCGGCCTGGTTCTGCTGGCCAAGAATCCCGAGACAGAACAGTTCCTGACCGACACCATCCGGGAACACCAGATCCGCAAAACCTATCTGTGTGTCACTTTTGGCAGACCCATCCCCCCGGCGGATACGCTGAAAGGCTTCTTGATGAAGGACGCCGAGCGCGGGCTGGTACGCGTTCTGGACGCTCCCAAGCCCGGGGCAAAGGAGATTGTCACCTCCTATGATACCATCGCTGTAAGCGGCCGCCTGGCCCTTCTACGGGTGAATCTGGTTACCGGTCGCACCCATCAGATCCGGGCACATCTGGCCAGCATCGGCTGCCCCATTCTGGGCGACAGCAAATACGGCAACAACGCCGCCAACCGGGAACTGAAGCTCAAATATCAGGCGCTGTGCGCCTGGGAGCTGGCTTTTCCCAAACAGATCAAGGATGAACGCTTTGCCTCCCTGGCCGGAAAAGTATTCCACGCGCCAAAGCCCTGGTATTACCAGCAAATCCTGAATGGAACCCTGAAATGAGTCAAACCGCCTCCCGCTATGGTATCGGGAGGCGGTTTTCTATATATACTATTCTCCAATATCCGAAGTAAAGGAATCGTCGATTTACTTTTCAGCCTTGTCCGTGGTATGGTTATACCAAAGGAGGTACCGTCAAATGGATGCGAAAACTTTCGGAGCTTTTCTGGCCGCAACGCGGCGGGAACGAGGTTTGACCCAGGCGGAACTGGCCGAACAGATTCATGTAACCGACAAGGCCGTCAGCCGCTGGGAGCGTGGCATCGGCTTTCCGGACATCAATACCCTGGAGCCCTTGGCGGACGCCCTAGGGCTGAGTTTGTCCCAGCTGATGCATGCCGGCAGCGCACAGGAGGCGCCTTCGGACGAAACACTGGAAGACTTTGTGACCATGTTGCGTCCCGGCCGCATCCTGTGGAGCGGAGCCCGCAGTGCCCTGTTCTGGTTGACCGTTGCGCAGGGACTCCGGATGATCTTTTCGCTGCCCGCTCAGGCAGCGATCGATTGGAGCTGGACAGGCAGCGTACTGTCGCCAGAACGAACAGTATCAACCTTGCTTGCCGCCCTGGCGTGCGTAGGTATCAGTGCCTTCATCCTTCAACTCTGGCACGTGCTGGAACAAGGTCTTCTTTTTGTGCAGCGGGGGATTTTTTTCCGTGCAACGCTGCCGCTTCTGCACGCCAGGTATCCCATGTTATACGCCGCAGGAGAATTTGTATTTCACCTTTTCTCCTGTTGGCTTATGTTACAACCTCTGATAACGGAATCCATCATTCTAATGCTAAATTAAAAATTTCTAGCAGTTTCCATAAACAAAAAAGCAGAGCGGACAATTTGTCCGCTCTGCTTTTTTGGAGGTGACGACCAGATTTGAACTGGTGAATGAGGGTTTTGCAGACCCTTGCCTTACCACTTGGCCACGTCACCTTATGAGCAAAATACCGGCTTAGCGCCGGTACTTTGCTATTTTGTTGGAGCGGCCGACGAGGCTCGAACTCGCTACCTCCACCTTGGCAAGGTGGCGCTCTACCAGATGAGCTACGGCCGCATATTGCGTTCTCTTTGTAAAGAGAACGCCAGAGAAAAATGGTGCCTCCGATCGGAATCGAACCAATGACACGGGGATTTTCAGTCCCCTGCTCTACCGACTGAGCTACAGAGGCAAATGGCGACCCGAATCAGGCTCGAACTGACGACCTCTAGCGTGACAGGCTAGCGTTCTAACCAACTGAACTACCGGGCCACAAGTGGGAGTTAACGGGCTCGAACCGCTGACCCTCTGCTTGTAAGGCAGATGCTCTCCCAGCTGAGCTAAACTCCCTTAATGGAGCGGCCGACGAGGCTCGAACTCGCTACCTCCACCTTGGCAAGGTGGCGCTCTACCAGATGAGCTACGGCCGCATATTGGAGAGTTTAGCTTGCTTCGCTTTCTTTCAGCTTGTCGTGCTCTCTCCGGGCGACGAATGTTATTTTACTGCATCCAGCCCGATTTGTCAAGCATTTTCTCTCCATTTTTTTGAAAAAAATCAAACTTTTTTATTTTCCGCGTTGTCAGGCCAATTTTTCAAAAAATCATTCAAGTCAACACGGTAGATTTTGTCGCAAAACTGGCAATGCACCTCTGCTGTGGGGTCTTCGTCCCGCAATTTTTCCACTTCACTTTTTCCAAGACTTTTCAGCATACGGCGCACCCGCTCTTCGCTGCAGTCGCAGTGGTAGACCACTGAACCGGTATCCAGCACTTCGGGCGCAAAAGTATCCAGCGCCATATCCAGCATATCCCGCACACTCTTGCCCTGCTCCATCATGGAGGTCACGCTGGGCATGGCGGCAATATTCTTTTCCAGCTGGTCGATCTCGCTGTCCGTAGCACCCGGCAGCAGCTGCACAATAAAGCCGCCGGCGCAGCGCACACTCAGATCTTCGTTGACCAGCACGCCCAAAGCGCAGACGGTAGGCGTCTGCTCACTGACAGCAAAGTAGCGGGTCACATCCTCGGCGATCTCGCCGGAGACCAGCGGCACCTGCCCGATATACGGTTCCCGCAGCCCCATATCCCGGATCACATCCAGGGTCCCGTCATGGCCCACGGCACTGCCCACATCCAGATGCCCGTCAGCCCGCGGGGGAAGCTCCACAACGGGGTTTTGCACGTACCCCTTCACATGACCTTCCCCGTCGGCAACGGCCATCAGACGGCCCGCAGGGCCGCCTCCCTTGATCTGCAGCGTCAGAGAGTCCTTGCTGCTCTTCAGCATTGCCCCCATCATGGCCGCCGCCGTCAGAAGGCGTCCCAGCGCCGCCGTGGTAACAGCGCTGGTCTTGTGCATGCGCTCCATTTCGCGCACGATTTCGGTGGAATCCACCCCATAAAATACAATGCCGCCGTTTTCGGAAATTCCGCGCAGCAAATTATCCTGAGCCATGGTTTACTTCTCCTCTTGTGTATAGCGTTTGACAGCCGTGATGATCCAGCGCTGGCTGTCCTGGCGCACGGGGCCGAAATCCTCTCCGTCCGCCACCCGCGCCACCGTGAACCCATATTTGTCCAGCAGTTCCTTTACGGTGGGCAGCGGATAGCTGTACTCGGAAAATTCCTCTTTCCATACGTCCCCGGTTTCTTTTTCCCGGATTTCGATGGAAATATCCACCCGGCCGCTGGCCGCATCGTATCGGTTGGTCCAGTGGCACAATGCGTCCTCGGCGTCCAGATCAAAGGTCTGCCCGCCCAATACTTCGGCGTGCTTATACGGTGTGTTCAGATCAAAGAGGAACACACCGTCCTTTTCCATAAAAAAGGCCGCCTTGGCAATGGCTTTTTCAAAGTTTTCCAGCGGGCCGATGTGGTTGTAGGTATCAAAGGTGGACACCGCCGCCCGAATGGTCCCGTACAGATCAAACTGCAAAAGGTCCTGCTGCAGCAGCAGGACCCGGCCCGTCATGCCCAGCTCGTCCGCCTTTTCCCGCAGAACACTGAGCATTTCTTCTGACCGGTCAATGCCGATCACATCATATCCGGCCTGGGACAGCATCAGAGTCAGTTCCCCGGTGCCACACCCCAGATCGGCCAGCAGCCCATCGGTTACGCCGTGGGCTGCCAGTTCCGAAACAACATACCGATACAAGGCGTCGTAATCCGCCGCCTCGTTCAGTTCATCATAAAAGTACGCAAATTCGTTGTACGCCATCAGTCCGCGGCCTCCAGCTGTGCATCCAAGCAGGCCCGCACTTCCTCCACGCCGGTGCCTTTTTCGGCACTGGTGAGGAAGACCCGGCGGCAGCCGTACTCGGCGCAGATAGCCTCAAAGCGAGCCTGGCAAGGCGCCAGCTCCGACTTCTTCAGCTTGTCCGCCTTGGTCAGCACCACCACAAAAGGAATGCCATGATACCGCAGATACTCCAGCATCTGGCGGTCGTCGGCGCTGGGATCGTGACGGCAGTCCAGCAGCTGGACCAGCAGCTTCAGCGGACGGCCGGCCTCAAAGTAGCCGTTGATCAGCTCGTCCCAGCGGGCACGCTCGGCGTTGGAGACCTTGGCAAAGCCGTAGCCGGGCAGGTCCACAAAATAAGCAGTGTCCACCCGATAGAAATTGATGGTAGCCGTTTTGCCCGGCGTGGCACTGACACGGGCCAGATTCTTGCGGTTGCACAGTTTGTTGATCAGGCTGGACTTGCCCACATTGGACCGTCCGGAGAAGGCAAATTCCGGGCGGTCGGCTTCGGGCAGCTGGCTGGAAATGCCATAGGAAGCCTGAAATTCACTGCAATTGTAATTCATGCCCACCCTCCTTTACATCACGGTAGCGGGCTCTTTGGCCGCCGAAGCATCCGTTGCGATGAGCTGGGTGGCCGGCGGTACCGTGACCGACGCGCGGGGCGTGGCCACGGCGGGACGGATCAGGGCTTCTTTCAGGACCTGAGAAAGATCGCTGACCGGAATAAACCGGATGGCCTTTTTCACTTCCTCATCCACTTCATACAGATCGGATTCGTTGTCCTTGGGAATCAGCACGGTGTGGATGCCTTCCCGGTAAGCCGCCATGCTCTTTTCCTTCAACCCACCGATGGGCAGAACACTGCCGTGCAGGGTAATCTCGCCGGTCATGGCCAGGTCATGGCGCACCGGCAGACCGGACAGCGCCGAAATCAGGGCCGTGGTCAGGGTGACACCCGCAGAGGGGCCATCCTTGGGAACAGCGCCTTCCGGTGCGTGGATATGCAGATCAATGTTCTTGAACGCATCGGCCGCAATGCCGTACTGCTGGGCATGAACCCGGGCATAGGTAACCGCCAGGTGGGCGCTCTCCTTCATCACGTCCCCCAGGCTGCCGGTCAGCTCGATCTTACCTGCGCCGTTGGGAATCACACTGACTTCCACCGGCAGCATCTCGCCGCCCACGCTGGTCCAGGCCAGGCCGTTGGCAATGCCCACGGCGTCACTGCGGGAAATGAAGGTGGGCTTGACCTTTTCGGGACCAAGCAGGTTTTTCAGCATGGGTGCGGTCACACTCATATGCTCTGCCTCGCCGGAAGCGATTTTCAGGGCGCACTTGCGCAGCACCGCCGTGATGGTACGCTCCAGGCTGCGCACACCGGCCTCCCGGGTGTAGCTGTCGATAACGGCATAAATGGCCCCGGAGGTCAGGTTGACCCGTCCGGTCAGGCCATTGTTCTTCAGCTGCTTGGGCAGCAGGTGTCGCTTGGCAATATTGTATTTCTCCACGCGGGTATAGCTGGGCAGCTCAATCACATCCATACGGTCCAGCAGCGGTCCCGGAATGGTGGAAGCGTCGTTGGCCGTGGTGATGAAGAGCACATCGCTCAGATCAAACGGAATATCCAAGAAATTGTCCTTAAAGGTACGGTTCTGCTCCGGGTCCAGCACTTCCAGCAGGGCACTGGCCGGATCGCCCCGGTAGTCCCCCGCCAGTTTGTCGATCTCATCCAACAGGATGACCGGGTTGGCAGACTTGGCGCTGATCATGGCGTTGATGATCCGGCCGGGCATGGCGCCGATATATGTACGGCGATGGCCGCGGATTTCCGCCTCATCGTGCACACCGCCCAGACTCATGCGGGCAAACTGCCGGTCCATGCAGGACGCAATGGACCGTGCGATGGAAGTCTTGCCCACGCCCGGAGGGCCTACCAGGCAGATAATCTGCCCCTTGACCTCGGTGTTCAGTTTACGAACAGCCAGCAGTTCCAGGATGCGCTCCTTGACCTTGCGCAGACCGTAATGGTCCTTGTCCAGCACACGGCGGGCATGGGCCTGGTCGTAGTCATCCTTGGTATAGGTATGCCAGGGCAGAGACAGACAGGTATCCAGATAGCCGCGGATGACACTGATTTCCGCCGCGTTGCCCTGCATGCGGGCCAGGCGGTCGCATTCCTTCAGCAGCTTTTCTTCGCTCTCCTGCACCAGATGCAGGGCCCGGATCTTCTCCCGGTAATTGTCGGCCTCAGCCCGGGTATCCTCGCTGTCACCCAGTTCCTCGCTGATAATGTGCATCTGCTCCCGCAGATAATAGTCTCGCTGACTCTTGTCCATCTGGACATTGACCTTATCGTCGATATCCTTCTCGATGGACAGGATGTCGCACTCCTGGTGCAGCAGAACCAGCAGCTTTTCCAGCCGGCCCAGCAGGGTGGATTCGTTGAGAATGGCCTGCTTGTCCTCATACTTGAACAGCAGATTGGCGGGCATGTACTCGCTGAGGTACAGCGGACTGTCCGAAGAGACAATGTTATAGACAATGTCCTTGGAAATCTGCGGGCTGTAGGAAAGATACTCCTCAAAGCAATCCTTCAGACTGCGCACCAGCGCTTCGGTCTGGTTGCGCTTGGCCGCCGGAATGCCGCGCACCGGCGCGGTACGCACTTCGGCCATGAGATACTTGCCGGTATCGTCCAGTGAAAGGAGCTTGGCGCGGGTTTTGCCTTCCACCAACACCTTGACCAGCTCATCGGAAACACGCAGCACCTGCTTGATTTCGGCAATCACACCGAAGCTGTACAGATCGGCAGCGGTGGGTTCCTCGGTGTCGGTCTCCTTCTGGGCAACCAGGAAGATGCTGCTGTTGCCGTGCATGGCAGCTTCGATGGCTGCAATGGACTTGGCGCGGCCCACTTCAAAATGGATGATATTGTTGGGAAACACCACAAGCCCGCGCAGCGCAATGGCCGGCAAATGCACGACATTGTGGGTCACCTTGATTTTGACCTTCTGTTCAGACATTCTTTTCCCTCCCGGGGACAGAGTCCCCTGCCATGCACGGGTCGACCCCGGCAAGAACAGTTTGACTTTTCAGTACCGTGGGCGGCAGCAGCAGGCGCAGCCTGCCCGGTACATTTTCTATATCCAGATGCCGCACCGGCCGGCATTCGCCGTCCAGCGTGGCAACAATGGGGCGTGAATCCAGCACATCCAGGCTGACCCGGTGTGCTCGGCAAACAGACATCCAGCGCGTGAGCGACGGAAGTACGGTTCCGTCTTCCCGCAGATGCTTTCCTTCCCGGTACAAAGCCAGCACCGACGCAATCCGCAGACGGGACATGGGCTTTACCAGCACCACATCCAGCAGACCGTCGTCCATTCTGGCGTATGGAGCCGCCATGTACCCGCCGCCGTAGAGCCGGCCGTTGCACACAGCCATCATCATGTAGGTGCCCGTGTGTTCCTCCCCGTCAATGGACAGCCGCAGCCGGTGTCCGAACGGAGACAACATGGCCTGTACGATGGACAACGAGTAGGCCATGGTCCCGCCGCATCCCGGCAGGCGCCGGAACTTGGGGATTCCGTAGGCTACCTGGGCATCCACACCGGCAGCGCAGATAGCCACGCCCACCCCCAGATTGGTCTGCAGGGCATCCGAAACCACCGGCACAGCCTGCAGTTGGGTGTTCATATCCAGGAAATCCTCTGCCGCACCAAAATTGCGCACAAAATCGTTGCCGCTTCCGCACGGAACACACCCTACAGCCACAGTTTCCTGTCCGGCAGCGGCCTGCAGAACCTCATTCAGGGTACCGTCTCCCCCGCAGGCATAAATGTGCACTTCCTGGCCGGAGCGGGCCAGTTTTTCGGTCAGCTGACGGGCCTGGCCGGCATACTCGGTACACAGGATCTCCGGGGTCATTCCTGCCAAGGAAGCCGCCTGCTGGATGGCCGGAACCAGCCAGTGACTGGCATCTTTTTTGCCCGCCACGGGGTTGATGATAAAGACCTGCTGCAAGGCGGACACAACCTTCCGTTCCTGTGTTTTTTCGCCGGTGTACAAAAATACAATGTATATTGTAGCGACTTTTTCGTCAAATAGCAAGGGACTGGTATAATATGTTACAAAACGTACAAAATATTGAAATAAAGTCTTCGAAATGCCTGTGACAATGACTTTGCGCATCGGCTTAAAACGCTGCAGGAAGGATTTTGTGCGTATGGAAATCACGATGGAGATTCTTCAGGTCGTCCTTTTCAGTTTTGTATCTCTGGTGGTCATGTTTATCACCACCCGTTTGGGGGGCAAACGCCAGATTTCCCAGATGAGCATCTTCGATTATGCCAACAGCATCACGGTGGGATCCATCGCTGCTGAAATGGCCACCAACCTGGAAAGCTGGTATCGTCCCTTTACCGCCTTGATTGTATACGGACTTGTCACCTGGCTGGTTCACTATGGCGCTTGCAAAAGTATATGGCTGCGTGTGCTCATTGACGGGCATTCCATTGTACTGATGAAGCATGGTTCCATCCGAAAAGAACAGTTGGGCAAAGCCGGCATTGACCTGAACGAGTTTCTCGCACAGGCCCGGGTTTCCGGGTATCACGACCTGAATGAGCTGGACAGCGCCATTCTGGAAACCAACGGTCAGATCAGCTTTTTGCCGCGCAGTGAGTACAAGCCCGCAGCCGCCACAGATGTGGGAGTCTCCCCTGCGCCCGCTTCCCTCTGGTATGACCTGATTCTGGACGGAAAAATCATGGAGGGGAACCTGACGGAATGCGGCCGCGACAAAGCCTGGCTGCAGCAAAAGCTGCACGCAGAGGGAATCGGCCAGATCGGGGAGGCATTTTATGCCGCCTGTGATGAAAACGGTAATTTTTATGCCTGCAAAATCGGGTAAAGCCTCTCAGCCGAAGCACCGGCGGCGGGGGTGCTGGGTTCGTCCGGGCGCCGGTTGTACATCCACCATGATTACATCGGCACCGATGCTCTGCACGTCTTTCCAGGCAATTTCCAGGTCTTCGTCCCGACCGAACAACCCCAGCCAGTGTGGCCTGCCCCGCAGTACCAGATGGCTGATTCTGGCTGTTTCCTGCTCAAACACCACATCGTCTACCCGGCCCAGGTTTTCGCCCGACTGAATCTGAATCACATCTTTTTGGCTCAACTCATAGACAGTCATCTCGTCTCCTCCTCTCAGAATTTACTATATGCACCGGATTGGGGTTTGTTTCTTTTGCCATTTCCGTGTATAATAGGAGCAACATTCCATGCGGAGGACAACATCTATGTACAAAAACATCATCTTCGATCTTGGCGGGGTCGTTGTGAACTTTACCCCGAAGGATTTTTTGATGGACCGTTTTATGAATAAAAAGGCCGAAGATATTGTATACACGCTCACCTTCGGCAGCAAAGAATGGGAAGACCTGGACCGGGGTGTGATCTCCCGCGGCACCGCCAACCGGATCATGCTGGAAAATGCAGCCAGGTGCGGGCGCACTTTTGAAGTGCAGACAGTCATTGACGAATGGGAGTCCATTCTGCAGACCAACCAGCGCACCTTAAAAACCATGTGCAAGTTGAAGCTGGCCGGGTACCGCCTGTATTATCTGTCCAATATTGCGTCGGATACCTTTGAGGAAATCAGCCGTCGGGACTTTTTCCCGCTTTTCGATGGCGGAATCGTCTCCTGTGATGTGCATGTCTGCAAGCCGGATCCCCAGATTTATACCCTGCTGATGCAGAAATACCATCTGGCTTACGATGAGTCCATCTTCATCGACGACAACAAGCAAAATGCCCAGGCAGCCTACAACCTGGGAATCACCGGTATCCTGTACAAAAACCACAAATCTTTTGAGCGCGCCTTGCGTCTGTGCAAGGTGGAACTGCCGGATTCCCGCAACATCCGGGATCTGATTCGGGCCAAAAAGCGGGAGCAGGAAGAGTCCCAGCGTGCCGCACAGCAGCAACAGCAACAATAAAAAGAGTCCCACGGACGTTTGCCGTGGGACCTTTTTTTGTTGTCAGCAGCAGGAAATCTGTTCCCGGATCCGGCACAGGGCGTTTTTCTCCAGCCGGCTGACCTGCGCCTGGCTGATGCCGATTTCCCGCGCCACCTGTACCTGGGTTTTGCCGGCCAGATACCGCAGGGAAATAATGCGCCGTTCCCGTTCGGACAAGGCCCGGACGGTATCCTTGAACATGATGCCGCTGATCCAGCTGTCCTCTCCGCCGGCTTCGGGGACCCGATCCATCAGGCATACGGAATCCTCCCCGTCGCTGTAAGCCGGCTCGGACAGGCTGGCCGGTTCCACCACCGATTCCAGGGCCATGGCCACATTTTCCGGCGCGGCCCCCACTTTGCTGGCGATTTCGGAAACGCGGGGTTCCCGCCCGGTCTGCTTCTGCAATTCTTCCCGGGCGCGCATGGAATGGTACGCCAGGTCCCGGATGGAACGACTGACCCGCACCGGTGTATTGTCCCGCAAAAAGCGGCGGATCTCTCCCACAATCATGGGCACCCCATAGGTGGAAAAGCGGACTTTCAGGGTGGGATCAAAATTATCGATGGCCTTGATCAGCCCGATGCACCCCACCTGGAACAGATCATCCAGATTCTCTCCCCGTCCGGCAAATTTCTGTACCACGCTGAGTACCAGACGCAGGTTTCCCTGGATCATCTGCTGCCTTGCTGCGGCGTTGCCGCTGCGGGCCGCCAAAAGAAGTTCCGTTTTCTGCCGTTCGGTCAAAACCGGCAGCTGTGCGGTGTTTACCCCGCAGATTTCTACTTTTCCTGCGTACATTTCAGCCAATCCTCCCCTGTCTGTTTGTACAGACAGTATGGGCAAAGTCAACTGTACGCAGACAGGGACCGGACTGGTAAATTCTGCACAAAACCGGGACCAGCTGCGTACTCTGACGCAAAGGAGGTCGATCGGTATGCCCGAATTCGTATGGTTTTATCTTTTCCTGCTGGCTTCCGCCCTGTTTGTGGCTACGGCAGCCGCCCTGTTTGTGACCCTGCACCCCGCCACCGACACAGCCGATACCGGAAACGTACAGCAAGAATACACTGCGCCCAATTATGCCCGCACAGCCGGCTTTGCCATCACATCACACCCCGACAGTGAAATTCTGGTCCCCCACCGCATGTGGCTGATCAACCACGGAACCGCTGAGATTGAATACGTGATCACCCCGGACAATTTTGCCCGTCTGCGTGCTGCCCCCACCGGTACGATGGATATCCCGGATGAATTCACCGACCAGGAATATGAGAGCGTTCAGTCTTATCTCATTGACGATATCACCGTGATCCAAAGTCAGTCCCCGGGGCGCAACGGCATGCTGCAATGGACCAGGGACGGCTTCGACTTTGCCCTGTTTGCCGAGACCCCAGAGATGAACCTGCTGGGAGGTGTGGCCACGGATTTTGTGCGGCAAAGTTCGGCGGCTTCGTTCTGAGCTGCCCGCTCACACCACCGTTTCGATTTCCCGCCGCAGCCGTTTGATGATCCGCTTTTCCAGGCGGGAGATGTAGCTCTGGGATATCCCGATGCTGTCCGCCACCTCCTTCTGGGTGTGTTCACTTTGTCCGTTCAGGCCAAACCGCATTTCCATAATGATGCGCTCCCGCTCGGACAATCGTTCCACCGCCTGGCGCAAGGCCACCCGTTCGGCGGTGCGCTCCAGCTCTTCCCCCACTTCCCCATCGTCACTGGTCAACACATCCATGAGCAGCAGTTCATTCCCGTCGGAGTCTGTGTTCAACGGCTCGTCGATGCTGGCATCCTGGCGACGGTTGGAACTTTTGCGCAGATACATCAGGATCTCGTTTTCAATGCATCGGCTGGCATAGGTGGCCAGCTTGATGTTCTTGCCCGGCTCAAAGGTATTGACCGCTTTGATCAGCCCTATGGTCCCGATGGAGATCATGTCTTCCACCCCGGCGGCAGGACTTTCAAACTTTTTGGCAATGTACACCACAAGGCGAAGATTATGTGTGATCAGGGTGTCCCGGGCGCCCGGCTTTCCCGCCGCCAGGTCGGCAAACACCTGCTTTTCGGCCTGTGGATCCAGCGGAGCAGGTAAGGTGTCCGGCCCGTTGATATAATACAGCTCCTGGGGCATTCCCAATCGCAGAAAAAGCTGGCTCAACGCCTGTCCCACCATCCGAAACGGTTTCATATGCACCCTCCCCCTCATCATAGAAAGTCACTGCCATACAACGCTTCATACCCGCCCAAAAAGGGCTGCTGTGTAAAAGCCACAGCCGTACGCCCCAGCGCCAGCACGCCGTTTGAGGTGATCAGTCCGATCTGACGTACCGAAAACCCGGGCAGCACGCTGGGCCCTGCCGCCGTGGCGCAGGGAATCAGCCGGAGCGTCAGCCCTTCCATCCCGGTGTCCGGATCCTTGCCGGAAAACCATCCGTCCAGAAACCGGCAGACCGCTTGCGGCAGACGGGAACGGGCATCCGGATAGCTGACCAGCAGCACAGGCAGGCAGGTCACCGGGTCCTTGAGATGGCAACCGGTATCCAGAGCTGCCCGCAGGCGCACTGTGGCGCCGCACAGTTCCAGTTCGATTCCCGCTGTTTTCTCCTGTCCCCGGGGTGCAGCAAGGAAATGAAGAATAATCCATACCGTCAAGCTGCACAGTCCGGCCAGAAAAAGAAGAAGTACCGGAGAAATACGCAGGTAGACCACCAGGTTTCCGGTTTGCAAAAGGTCTGTTCCCGTCTGCAGGATGGCCAGAACGCACAGCCCGGCCAAAAGCAGATTCAGCGCCGTATACCAGCACACCGCCGTCAGGTATGCCCGCACCGGGCGAAGCCCAAAAGCCGACCACACAATCATGGCTGCGGTCCCCAGCTTATAGGCCAGCTGAGCCGCGTAAGGCAGCTCCGGCGCAAACAGGATCAGCGCTGACAGCGCCGCCAGCACCGACGCTGCCACCATACGCGGAAAGCTCGCCTGACGCCCCGCCAGAAGTCCGGCTGCGGACAGCAACGCATACGCCGTGAGAAAGTTTGTCAAAAGAAGGATATCCAGGTATATGACTGTTTTCACCACGGCACCGTCCTTCCCCTCGCGTTGATATACCCAGTGTATGCCTGTCGGCGTGAGAAAATGCGCAAAACGCGCAGCAATACAAAGCGCCCTGCCGGGCTCTGGGTGAGCCGCGGCAGGGCGCTTTGTGTATGCGAATCAGGGGATTGTCAATGGCAGGTAATCAGGATTTCACAGCGGGATGATCTTCTGCCCAGAGTTTGTCTGCGGTGGGCGTCCACTGGTCGGCATAAGGCTTGCAGCGGCGATACACGTCAGAAGTGGACTCGGGCTTTTCCAGATCGGTGCTGTGGGCACCGCTGCGCTCCACCATCCCGGCCAGATACTCCGGATTTTCCAGCATGGGGCAGGGACGCAGATGATTCTTGTTGAAGGGCTGTCCCTTGTGATATTCCCGGAACAGCGGCTGCTGGAGGCATTCCAGCAGAGATTTCTCGTGAATATTGGCGCCGGAGTAGTGAATGAACACACAGGGCTCCACATCGCCATTAGGGTTGATGTGGGCATACTGGCGGCCGCCGGCAATGCAGCCGTCCACGTATTCGCCGTCATTCTGGAAGTCGATGCAGAAAATCGGCTTGCCGCCGGTCAGACCGCGGATTTCGCGGACACGATGGTACATGTATTCCCGCTGTTCATGATTCAGCATCAGATCCACGCTGGCGCCGGCACCAATGGGCATGTAATGGAAATACCAGTTGAAGCGAACACCGTGATCGATCAGCATATCCATGAACTCATCGCTGGTGACAGCCTTGTAATTGGCGCTGGTGTAGCAGATGGAGGTGCCGAACAGCAAGCCGTGCTTCTTCATCAGATCCATGGCGTGCATGACCTTCTTGAAGACGCCCTCGCCGCGGCGGTCATCGGTGGCATCCTCAATGCCTTCCACAGACAGGAAGAAAGCCATATTGCCGACCTTCTTCACAGCTTCGCAGAAGTCGTCGTCGATCAGAGTACCGTTGGTAAACAGGTGGAACACCGATGTCTGGTGTTTTTCTGCCAGTTTCAGGATATCGTCCTTGCGGCACATGGGTTCCCCGCCGGTCATCATATACCAATGAATTCCCAGCTCTTCCCCTTCGGTCACAATGCGGTCCATATCCTCATAGCTCAGGTTCAGGCGATTGCCGTACTCGGCCGCCCAGCAGCCTTTGCAGTGCAGGTTGCAGGCCGAGGTGGGGTCAAACAGCAAAATCCAGGGCATGTTGCAGTCGTACTTTTCCCGCAGCTCGCACACCTGGTTGTAGCCGCTGAGCATTCCTTCAAAGACAAGGTTCAGCACGTTCATCTTCAGGACGTTGGGGTCAATTTCATTGATGGCGCGATAGGCAAACTGCATCCATTTTCCGTTGGGATCCTGCACCAGCTTGCGGGCGGCATCAAAAGCGCTGGCGGGATAGCGGTCTTTCAGCAGAGGCTCCCCCAGGTCGATCAGTTTCACAGCGTTTTCGGCCATTTTTTCGGTACCTTTCCCCCGCACCGCGTGAATGGTCGCATCGATGGCAGCACTGAACGCCGCGCGTTGTGCTGCGTGTACAATCTTATTGGTCGGCATAACCATCTCTCCTTTTTAAAAAACAGGAGTCCATCCATTTTTGTTCCAAAATCGACATATCTCCTGTTTTTACGCCTATTTTAGCGCAAAATTCAAACCATTGTACATGGTCAAAACGGTGGTTTTGTGCAAAAAGCGACAGCCTCCGGGACAGAAAACGGGCAAAACAAGGAGAAGTGCCTGACTTTATTTTTTCGTAATAATGGTGTAATATAAGTAAATATTGTCCTTGTGTTGTCCCTGTTCTTTGTCTGCCGCTCCGGAAGGAGGACCGTACCATGCCAAAAACCAGCCGAACCAAATTATTGCTCGCCGAAAGTCTGCAGCAGCTGATGCTCACCATGCCGCTGGAGAAGATTTCCGTGAATGACATTGTGGAAAAGGCAGGCGTAGGCCGAAACACCTTCTATTATCATTTTGCGGACAAGTATGATCTGGTCACCTGGTATTTTCAAACCGGAATCACTCCGTTCCTTTTTGAACACACCAAGTATGGCAGTTGGCAATCCCTCCTGATCGGCCTGGAAGAATATTTTCGCCAGAACAAGGTGTTTTATAAAAACGCGCTGGCCTACACCGGCCAGAACAGCCTCATGGAATACATATATGACTTCATGCAGCGGTATTATCACCAGCGCCTGTTGGAATGCCGTCCAGGTATGCGTTCCGAGGAACTGGAATTTCTGTCCCGCTTTTTGTCCGGTGCCGCCATGGGTGTTCTGATGCCCTGGATCCGGGACGACATGAAAGGCGATCTGTCCGAACAGACACAGTATCTGATCGCTCTGCATGACGAAAATCTGCTTTCCGAATTGCTGGACGGCACGCCTCTTGCGGAATCCGAACAAAAATAAAAAGCATCCCGCCGCCGGAACGATGTCCGGTGCGGGATGTTTTTGTTTTTATTCCGACTGACAGATAAACGGAAAGGGCAGCTCCGCATCCAACGATGCGCCAACAACGGCCAGTTCTGAAATTCCCCGGTTAATGACATCCAAGTCACCGTCCCAGTCCAGGACCAAAATCGGAACTACCGATCCGGTACGGCTGCGCACAATGCTTTGTCGCAGCTGGCGGGCTGTTTGCGGCTCCATGCCGGGACGCCTGGCATACAGGCAGAAGGATGTCCACTGTGCCATTTCCTGCAGCCAGGAAGACTCCATGGCACGATTTGCCCCGGCCTCATCCAGCAGGACGGCAAACCCAAACAACAATCTGCGCTCACACAAAGTCCGGGCTGTCTGTACGGTTTCCGGTTCCAGCGCCGGCGCCGGAAGCAAGAGCCAGATGCTGAGATTGAAGCAATCGGCAAAGGTTTCCGCGGGCAGAGCCGCAATCACCGACGGCGCCGCCACCAGCAAAAAAGCAGCAAACGGATGCTGTTTGATCACCCGTACCGCTCGCAGGACCGCAGCGGCGTCCTGTGCGTACAAAGCCCACACATATCTGCCGTTTTGCTCTGCCTGCTCAACGGCCTCCTCCAGCTTCGAAGAAGCGCAGTTGGCTGTGTTGAGCCAGGCCGACGGCTCGCCCGTTCGCTCGGCTTCCTCCTTGAGTCTGGAAGCACCGTATATGATACCACCGACCCCGAAATTCACACCGAAGGCACACAACCGCTCGCTTTCCACCCGTTCCAACAGACACTGAACCAGCGCATAGTACAAACTGTCCGCCCGCTGCAGCACTTGCTGAGCCTGATCGAAAAATCCTTTATATCGGCTTTTTTGTGCCAGTGCCTGGCACAGGTCCACATAGTTGCGCATCTGCCGGAACTGATCGCGCCGAAGATCATCCACGGCACGACGTGCCAGGGTCAGTGCAAATCCTCGTGAGCGGATATACTCGTCTTGCACAGTTGCAATCCTCCTTCCGCCATTCGATCTTTTTTGAAAAAGGCAGAGCTTATTTCAGTTCCACAACCGTCACGCCGCTGCCGCCTTCACCGTAGCCGCCCAGGCGGAAGCTCTTTACCTGGCGATGGGTGCGCAGATGTTTCTGGATGCCGGCACGCAACGCCCCGGTCCCCAGGCCATGAATGATGTATACCGTGTGCTGGCCTCGCATGACAGCACCGTCCAGGAACCGATCCACTTCGCCCAGCGCTTCCTCCACCGTATATCCAAGCAGGTTCAGTTCCAGACTTGCCTTGCGGTCATGGTCCAGCTGCACGCGGGTATGGGTACGCGGCTGCTGCTGGCGGGGTTTCTTCTGCATCTTGTCCGGCGCTTTCAGCCCGGACAGGGGCACCTTGGTTTTCAAAATACCGGCACGCACTTCCACCAGACCGTCACGGTCGGGGCGGGCAGTGACCACTGCCGTCTGGTTCAGTTCGGCAATGACCACTTCCTGGCCCACCTTCACTTCCTTCAGCGGCACGTACTCGGCCACCGGTTTGCGGGAAGCCGCATCGGCCAGCATCTTTTCGGTGTCTTTGCGGGCAATTTCCCGGGCACGGACCGCACGCTGCGCCGCGCTGGCCTTTTCATCCTTCTGCAGCCGGCGCAATTCATCCGTCAGGGTATACGCCTCATTCTGCACCTTCTGGACCATGTCCCGGGCCTGCTTGCGGGCGTTTTCCAGTTCTTCCTCGCCCTGCTTGATCAGCTGTTCCCGCTCTTTCTTGGCGCTCTCCAAGGCATTTTCGGCCTGATGCCGGGCGGCTTCCGCCTCATCTTCTGCCTTCTTCAGGCGCAGCTTCATATCGTCCAGCTGGGCCAGCACACTGTCCAGCCGCTTGTCATCGTTGGACATGTGGGTGCGCGCCGCATCGATGACATCTTCCGGGATGCCGAGCTTGGCACTGATCAAAAACGCATTGGATTTGCCCGGTACGCCCACGCTGAGCTTATAGGTTGGCATCAGGCTTTCCACATCGAATTCGCAGCTGGCGTTGACCACACCGGGGGTTTCCAGCGCATACACCTTCAGTTCAGCATAATGGGTGGTGGCCATGAGAAGCGTTCCGGCCCGGCGCAGTTTTTCCAGGATGCTGACTGCCAGAGCGGCGCCCTCGGCCGGGTCGGTTCCGGCACCCAGTTCGTCCAGCAGAGTCAGGGTATCCGGACCGGCCAGGCGCAGAATCTCGGTAATACGCTTCATGTGCCCGGAGAAGGTAGACAGGCTCTGCTCAATGCTCTGCTCATCGCCGATGTCCACCAGATATTCCTGCATGCAGCATACCGAGCTGCTTTCATGGGCGGGAATCAAAAAACCGTGCTGTGCCATGGCATTGAGCAGCCCGGCGGTTTTCAGGCTGACGGTTTTGCCGCCGGTGTTGGGACCGGTGATGACCAGGGTATCGTACTCATCCCCCAGGGTGATATCCACCGGAACCACCTTTTTCTTGTCAATCAGCGGGTGGCGGGCCTTCTTCAAGGAGAAGCGGCAGGTATCGCTGACCTGGGGCATGAAGGCATTCTGTTCCACCGCCAGGCGGGCCTTGGCCAGCAGCAGATCGATGGACAACATGGCGTCGTAACTATAAGAGAACTGCGGTTCCAGGGATCCCACCTGTGCCGAAAAAGCGGACAGAATGCGGGTGATCTCTTCCTGTTCCTGGGCATGCAGCTGCATGATTTTGGCGTTGGCTTCCACCACCGCGGTGGGCTCCACAAAGACGGTGGCACCGGTGGAGGAGACATCGTGAATAACACCGCCCACTTCTCCGCGGTATTCCGAACGGACCGGCACCACGTACCGGCCGTTACGCAGGGTCACCACCGCATCCTGCAGGAATTTGTTGGTGGTGGAATTTTTGATGATGGAATCCAGCTTGGTACGGATGGAGTCTTCGGTGGCACGAATCTTGCGGCGCAGGTCACGCAGGGTGATGCTGGCGGTATCGGCCATCTCCTCCGGCGAAAGGATGCTGTCGGTGATCTGCCGTTCCAGCTGAGGCTGGGGCGCCAGAGCATAGAACAAATCATCCGTGGGCAACGGTTCATGCTCGGTCAGTCCGTACCACTGGCTGAGGCCCTGGAAATTCCGCAGGGTCGCCGCAATCTCCAGCAGCTCCCCCATGGACAGAATGCCGCCCTTGACCGCATGGGCCGCAATCCGCTTGGCGCCGCTGACGGCGCCGAAACGGGGACTGCCGTTTTTGATCAGAAGACTGTTCACGGCGTCGGTTTTGGCCAGTTCGTAGCGTTCCTCTTCGGGGGTCATGAACGGCTGGATGGCACGCATCTGCTCCTTGGTTTCCTGACAGGCGCAAAGCTCCACCGCACGGTCGATGACCTTATCCAGTTCCAGTGTGGTTTTATATGAGAAATCCATAGTCGAAGGGTTTACTCCTTGTTATTTGGTCATTCCAAAACAGTTTTCAGAAAATCCAGGCTTTTCAGCCCGTGGTCCAGGTTGGCCAGCAGATACCGCTCACACACCTTCCCCAGGCGCTTGGTGCTTGCCTCCGTCAGGGTGAAGCTGAACAGCTTGCCGTCCTCGGCCAGGCAGATATGGCGCAGGGCATACAGTGCCCCCGCATCCAGGTTGGGCGTGCGGTTGACCTTGGCCGCGCATTCGGCACACAGCAGCCCGCCGCCTGCGGTATCCAGGTAAAAGTCCATGCCGTCATATCGCCCGCAAACCTCGCAGGCCAAAATGCGCGGCATGTAGCCCGCAAGGCACATGGCGCGCATCTCGAAAATGGCTTTCAGCTGCCGCAGCGGACGTTTGCTTTCGCTGATCATATATAAGGTGTTCAGGACCAAGCGCAGCAGCTGCTCTGCCTCAGGCGGTTCCGGTGCCAGGACGGTGGCGACTTCGGCCAGATAGACGGCCAGTGCCATTCCTTCCACGCTGCGCCCCAATCCATGAAACACCTTTTTGACCGCTGCCGTATCCACAAAATTGCTGCTGCGGCCAATGGTCAGGGTGAACTCGGAATAGCAGAACAGGCCGCAGGCACTGAACAGCTTGTTTTTCAGCCGCAAACTGCCTTTGGCCGAAGCCGAAAGGACTCCTCTGTCAGGTGTCAGAATGGTCAGGATCTGATCCGCCTCGCCCACCTTGACCTGGCGAAGAACCAGCCCGGTCGTTGCGATCTGCATCAGAGTCCCCTTTCCTGCCCCGGCCGCCGGCCTGCCGGGTCTTGTAGCTCAAGTAGTCGTAAATACTGCCCGTCTGGGCAAACTGCGCCCATTCGTGGACGCAATAATCGGATGAATCTTGCTGCATCAACCCGCCCCCTTTTCCGTTACTGGAATGTATACCATTGTACATTCCCATTCACGGAAAAGTTGTCCAACCGGGTCATCGGCAAGTGGAAAGTTTTGTCACGGCTTCGCGAAACCAAGGTCATCCAGAAGTCGTTCACTGTCCCGCCAGCCCTCACGTACCTTGACCCAGCACTGCAGGTTGATATGGGTTCCCAGCAGTTCCTCGCAATCGGTGCGGGCGGCACTGGCAATCTTTTTGAGCATCTGGCCGCCCTTGCCGATGATCATGCCCTTGTGGCTCTTGCGTTCGCAGCAAATCTCCACCGAAATGTCAATCAGGTCCTTGTCCGGGCGCTCCTTGAAGCTTTCCACCGTCACAGCCACGCCGTGGGGCACTTCGTCCCGCATGAAAAGCAGCAGTTTTTCACGGATCAGCTCTGCCACCAGCTCCTTTTCCGGCATATCGGTGAAGGCATCGTCATCAAAATAATGCGGGCCCGGGGTGGCATACCGGCGCAGGTCCTCCAGCAGTTCCTCGCATCCGGTACCGTCTTTGGCGGAAATGGTACGGACGGCGTCAAAGACGCCCATGGCTTCGATCTGCTGCTTGCGGGCTTCCAGTTCTTCAAAGCCGCGCAGCAAGTCCACCTTGTTGATGACCGCAATGGCCGGACCGGATTTGCGCAATGCTTCGATCATGGTAGTTTCGGACTCGGTCATTTCTCCGGAAGGTTCAAACAGCATGAGGGTCACATCCACATCCTTCACGCTGGCGGCCGCCGTCTGGGTCATCCGGGCGTCCAGCTTGTTGCGGGGCGTGTGAATGCCCGGCGTGTCCATCAGCACATACTGCACCGGGCCCTTGGTGATCACGCCGGTGATGCGACTGCGGGTGGTCTGCGGCTTTTTGGTCACAATGGCCACCTTTTCCCCCACCAGTGTGTTGGTCAGGCTGGACTTACCCACATTGGGCCGTCCCACCAGAGCGACAAACACACTGCTGGTTTCTGGTTGTTCTTTCTTATTTTGGGTTCTGGGCATTTTGTGCGGCACCTTTCTCTTTTGTATTGCCATAGCGGAACGTAAACAGGTAGGCGGCGACCAGGGAGGCCAGCCACAGAAGGATGGTCAGCGGGCTTGCCGTCACACCGGACCAGATAGCTTTGAGCGCTCGCTCGTTGGCAAACAGGCAGACACCCACACACACAGCTCCGATGGCCGTCACCAGAACAGCACCGGCCGCCATATCCTTGGCCGCACCGGCGCTCCACCAGTGTTCGGTATCCGGCTTGTCCACCGCGCGTTCGATGGCGGAATTCATCAGCTCCATGGACATCACGGCAAATATACACAAGGCCAGCAAGGCATACTCCACCGGTTCCAGTCCGGCCAGGAACGCCGCCGCATACACATAAATTGCCGCGCACAGATGAAACCGGAAATTGCGCTCCTCCTGTACGGCGGCACGGATGCCATTGAGCGCGTAGATAAAACCGCGCCCAAAGCGCGCCAGGTCAGAGCGTATTTTCATTCGTACAAAATCTCATCGTTGGTATAGGATACGGTACGGGGCAGCCCCAACTGCAAAAGGACCGCTTCCTCTTTTTCCCGCATACGGACAGCTTCCAGACCGCTGGTTTCGTGGTCATACCCCAGCAGGTGGAGCATGGAGTGGACTGTCAGATAAGCCACCTCCCGCTGCAGAGAATGCCCGTACAGCTCGGCCTGCTCCATGGCCTTTTGCATGGAGATCACAATATCTCCCAGAATCTTGCAACCGTTGTCTTCGTCGATGTCGTACTGACCGTTTTCCCCCATGGGAAAACTCAGCACATCGGTGGCGCTGTCCTTGTTGCGATACTGCTTGTTCAGTTCATGAATCCGGTCATTGTCCACAAAGGTCACACTGATCTCGGCAGGACCGTCAAACTTTTCATAATTCAGCACCGCGTTGCAGCTGCGGCGAATCAGAATCCGCAGCCCAGACGGAACTTTGACGGCGTTTTGCTCGTTGCTGATCAGCACTTTGTTTGCCATAAGAGGTTCCTCCTTATGTAATGTTTATGAAGTCTGTCGATAACGAAATCGGATCTGTATATTCTCAGCGGCGTGAGGCGGCCGCTGCTTTTTCATATGCCTTGACGATCTGTTGCACCAGGCGATGGCGCACCACGTCCTTATCGGTCAGCTGGACCTGGGCAATGCCCTGGATCCCGCGCAGCACTTTCAGTGCATCCACCAGACCGCTCTTGGCTTTGTCCGGAAGGTCAATCTGCGTAATATCGCCGGTCACCACCACCTTGCTGTTGGTGCCCATACGGGTCAGGAACATCTTCATCTGCTCGGGCGTGGTGTTCTGGGCTTCATCCAGAATGATAAAGGCATCATCCAGCGTGCGTCCGCGCATATAAGCCAGCGGAGCCACTTCGATGGCCTGTTTTTCTACCAGACGCTGGAAGGTTTCGGCCCCCAGCAGATCAAAAAGACCATCATACAGCGGGCGCAGGTACGGGTCAACCTTGTTTTGCAGGTCACCGGGCAAAAATCCCAGCTTTTCTCCCGCTTCCACCGCCGGACGGGTCAGGATAATCCGGCTGATCTCCTTGGCCTTGAACGCCTTCACGGCCATGGCCACCGCCAGATAGGTCTTGCCGGTGCCCGCCGGGCCCACGCCGAAGGTGATGGCATGGGTGCGGATGGCGGCCAGGTATTCCTTCTGGCCCAGCGTCTTGGGATGAATGGGCCTGCCCTTGGCTGTCACCGCCACAAAATCATCGGTCAGCTCCCGCAGGCGCTTTTCCTCCCCCGCCTGTGCCAGGCTGATGCAATACCGCACGGTCTGTTCGTCCATCGGGGTGTGGTTTTCCATCAGAGTGACCATGCCTTCAATGGCATGCACGGCGGCGTTGACCCCTTCCTGCTCACCGGTAAATTTCAGCAGGGAACCACGGCACACGGCCGTCACCTTGAATTCGTTCTCCAAAAGGCGCAGATTCTGGTCACAATTACCAAAAACCGCTGCGGCCAGTTCGATGCTGTCCAGTTCAACCGATCGTTCTGCCAAATACACTACCTCCAGAATACATCATGCTACTTTGCATTATATCACAATTGAGTTGAAAAGAAACTATGAATATTATACAAATTTTTTAACTGTTTGTTTGCAGCGGCGGTTCAGGATGCGGCTTGAACGTTTTCCAACGGGGCCAATACGCCCGGAACAGTCATATCGGCGCAGAAGAGATACTCTGCGGTACAGATAACTTCACTTTCTCCAATTTCGTAGGTGAGATCCTGGCTTTCCATCACTGCATCCGGAAATTCCCGTAAAAGCTGCTGTCGGCAGGAGCGTGCCGCCAGGGCTTTGGCCGTCTGCTGGGAATAGAGCTGCGTGCCCGACGTTTTTTCCCAATAGGTGGTCCGGCAGATAGCTCCCGGCAAAGCCACACTGCCAATCCGGAAGGGTATCCATTCGGTGGTGACCATGCCATCCGGGAAGGTATCTGCCTCCTTTTGTGTCCAGGTATACCCCAGCAGCTGCCATTGCTCGCTCTCCCTGCTTTTTCCCGTCAGCAACCGGAAGTCGCCTTGCAGCGGTTGCACGGCCGTGTATTGCCGTTGAATTCTGCCGCGTATGGAGCCGGATGCTCCCTGCACCACCGCCTGCCCCTCGCGATCCGCTTTCTGGCCGTTGGCCAGCAGCTGCCCCTCAGCCACATACTGCCCCGCCGTCACCTCCGGAAATCCGCTTTCCAGCTCGATCTCCAGAACCTGTCCACCCGCCTTTGCATACAGAGCCTGTGGCTGTACGGCATCCCGCACGGTTTGTTCCTGCCGTTGGTTCTGCTCCACAAAAAGGCACCCCGCCGTAAAGTTCAGGCTCAACCATCCTTCGTCTGTCATTTCCAACGCCAGCGTGTCCCGAACATGCTGCAAGGTTTCTTCCTCCAGGCGGCATCCCTCCCAGATTCCCTGTTCCGCCAACGCCGCCCGGAATTTTTCCTGCTGGGGCAGTTCCAATTCCCCGAAGTCTATGTGCCACAAAAAGCCGCCAAAATACCACTGGCACAGGAAAAACGCGGCCGTCCCCACCAGAATTCCCGGCCGTGCAGCCACCCTTTCCAGTATCCGGCCCGGCCCATGCCGTCTCCTGAGGGAAAAATCCACCTGATAGTTTGCCGCCATCTGTTCCAAGCGCCGAAGATCCGATCCAAAGGCACAGGCCGTGTACCCCCGATTTGTACAGGAAATTTTCCAAAGATGCACCCCCGCCTGTGCCGCCGCACTCAAAAAGCTTTTCGCCCCTCTGCCGCTCGCTTCAAAGCGGATACGGTCCGCCCACATTGCCGCGACATTGGTCTTTTTCATGAATGGCCCTCCCACTTCTGCTCAAATTCGATGCGCCGCACCAAGCCGGAACTGATCAGGCGCCGCCCGGAAAAAGATTCTATCCGCAGACTGTCTCCATAAAATGTAATGATCGTATCTCCCAGATCCAGGCAGATTTTCTCCGGCGTAAAATCCAGTACCCGCCGGCAGCCGTCCGTCGCAATGTGTCCGCCGCGCAGTATCAGGTCCGGCAGATGGTAAAATGCCTTTTCCGGCGGATGAAACCATTGTTCCGGCTGGGCAGGATGCTTTTCTCCTCGCTTACGGAACCGGCGGTACCGCTTCATTTTCCGTGCCCCCTTTCCGTTTCTCTATGGCGTCATCCCAAATATATAGCAAAGGAGTTCCGGTTATGTGTTCTGTTTTCTGGCGGCGTCTTTTTCCTTTGGTGGCCTCGTTCTTTTGTATCGTCCTTTTTCTTGTATACCCGCAAGCCGCCGCGCAGGGCTTTCGGCAAGGGATCGAGCTCTGCCTGAGCACTTTGTTGCCGGCCTTGTTCCCTTTTTTTGTGGCCTGCAACCTGGCGTTAGGCTCCATCCCCCGAAAAAGCGGTTTTGTCTCTGCTCTCCTTCTTTCCTGGCTGGGCGGGTATGCCGTCTGCGCCGGAATGGTTCGGGATCTTCGGCGGCAGGGAAATCTGGACGAAGCGCACGCCAATCTGCTGCTGGTCCTCGGTTGCTGTTCCGGGCCCGGCTTTGTGATAGGCAGCGTCGGCGGGCACCTTCTGGGCTCTGTCCGGCTGGGAATGGTTTTGTATCTGGCCCAGCTCATCGCCAATTTGGGAAGCTGCCTGATCCTTCTGCCTTTTCTGCGTCATGAGAAAGCCCGCCAGGTCATGGAACCGTCCGCATCCGCCGTTTCTGCTCCCAACCTCTCCGATGCCATTGTATCCGCGGTGAACAGTTGCCTGTGTGTTTGCGGTTCGGTACTGTTTTTCCGGGTTCTGGAAGCCACACTGATTCTGGGATTTTCCATCCCGGCTGAAGTTTCTTCCTACCTTTCCGCCTTGTGCGAAATCAGTTCCGGATGTGCCGATTTTTCCCGGCTGAGAGGCACCCAGGCTTTGTACGGTATCTGTCTTTGCCTGAGTTTTCTGGGGGCGTCGGTTTTTTCCCAGCTCGCTTCTCTTTTGCAGGGCATGGCCAGCCTGCGACTTTTGCTGATTGCCCGGTTGCTGCACTTTCCTCTTTTGGGGTTGCTCGTTCGCCTTATCCTGCCCTTTTTGCCCGGCGATACCGCTGTCTTTTCCAGCCTGGCATCCCGGGTGGTTCCTATGAATCGGGTCTCCCCCGATGCCGCTTTTTTGGTATTTTTGTTCCTTTGCGCCGTTCTTTACAAAATTCGTAAAAGATTTTATAATGACACTGTATCTTCGTAATAATTGCAGGCAGGAGGAGCCATCCTATGTTCAAAAAGCCGATTTATGGCAGTAAAATCGCACCGGCCTGCGCCTACTGTCTGCATGGCAGCCCGGCCGCAGACAATCGCATGGTCCTGTGCAAACAGCGGGGCGTTGTGTCGCCGTATTACTCCTGCCGCAAATTCGTGTATGATCCGCTGATGCGTACACCCCGCCGGCAGGAATTGCCCCACTTCGATCCCAAAGATTTCAGTCTGGATTCGTAAATCAATGAGGTAGAGTATGCCCAACAGAGCCAAAAAACAAAAGTTTCGCAGTGCCTTGCAGGACGCCTGGCAGCACAAACGCGGCGTAATGCTGGTATATATTTTTTTGCGGCTTTCCGTTATTTTGGTTCTGGTAGCGCAGCTTTTCAACCGCAATTTCGAAAATGTTTTTCTGTGTGTGCTGGTTTTGTTCCTGTTTTCCATGCCCACCATGCTGGAACGCCGGCTTTCCATCGAGCTGCCGGACACACTGGAAATCATCATTCTTTTGTTCATCTATGCCGCCGAAATCATGGGTGAAATCGGCGCTTACTATATCAAACACCCCTATTGGGACACGGTTCTGCACACATTGAATGGTTTTCTGTGCGCGGCCATCGGTTTTTCCTTGCTGGATTTGCTGAACCGGCAGAAAAAGGTCACCTTTCAACTCTCCCCGCTTTATCTGGCGGTCGTGGCCTTCTGTTTCTCCATGACGGTAGGGGTTGTGTGGGAGTTTTTTGAGTGTGCCATGGACCAGCTGTTCTTTCTGGATATGCAGAAAGACATCATTGTGCACCAGATTGGCTCTGTCAAGCTGGATCCCACCGGCGGAAACACCCCTGTACACCTGCGTGATATCGTGGATGTGATTGTAGTGCAGGGTGACGGCACACAAACCGCTCTTGGGCTGGGCGGTTATCTTGACATCGGGTTGTTGGATACCATGATGGATCTGTTCGTCAACTTCGTGGGGGCCCTGGTCTTTTCCATCATCGGATTCTTCTATGTACGCAGTCGCGGAAAAAGCCGTTTTGCCAAACGGTTCATCCCCATTGTCCCGGACGCCAAGACCGCCTCAGATTCCAACGCAGAAGATGCCAAAGCTTCGGATGCATCCGCTGGGACTGATGAAAAAAAATAATGCCACCTTGGCGCATTTTCGTTGTCAGAACGGGAATGCGTCAACTTTTTTGCTCTGCCCCCTTGACCGAAAACCAAAAACACGGTATACTATTTCCGTTGTGCTGGAATAGCTCAGTTGGTAGAGCAGCTGATTCGTAATCAGCAGGTCGCGTGTTCAAGTCACGTTTCCAGCTCCAACATTTGCGCCCCGCAGCGTTCTTTTTGGGAATGTTGCGGGCGTTTTTTCTTTACAGAAACGGATTTGACTACTTTTTGACTTCCGGTATAGCAAAAGCGGCAGATGTTGGGTTGTTGCCCAATCTGCCGCTTTTTGGTTTTACTGTTCTTTTGCAGATTCGTTCTGTGCAATCATCTGCAGAAAATCCGCTTCATCGATAACCGGAATGCCTAAAGTCTGTGCCTTGGTCAGTTTGGATCCGGCTGCTTCTCCCGCCAGCACGTAGGAGGTTTTCTTGGACACCGAAGAACTTGCCTTGCCGCCGTTTTGTACAATCAAAGCTTCCGCTTCCTGGCGCGACAATGTCGGCAGTGTACCGGTCACAACCAACGTCTTACCGGCCAGAGATGTTCCTTTTTTCTGCCCGTGCCAGGTCATGTTGACACCGGCCGCCTGCAAGCGCTGCAACAGATCCACCGTGCCGCTCTTGGCAAAAAATTCCGTCACGCTCTGTGCCATAATGCCGCCAATGCCTTCAATGGCGGCAATCTGGTCATTGGTGGCATGGCTCAAGGCCTCCATGGTTCCGAACTCCTCCGCCAGCAACGCGGCGGCTTTATCGCCGATGTTGCGGATTCCCAGACCAAACACCAGTTTATCCAGGTTGTTCTCCTTGGAATTCTCTATGGCGTTCAAAAGATTGGACGCGCTCTTCTCCTTGAATTTATCCAGGGTCAGCAAATCTTCCTTGCGCAGCGTGTACAAATCCGCCACCGTATGAACCAGGCCGCGGGATGTGAGCTGGATGGCCACCGCTTCGCCCAAACCGTCAATAGCCATAGCATTGCGCGAGGCAAAGTGAATCAGGTTGCGCAGGCTTTGGGCCGGGCATTCCGGATTGACACAGCGCAGGGCCGCTTCCTCCTGCAAATGCACCACCGGTTCCCCGCAGGACGGGCAAACCGTGGGCATTGCATAAGGAACGGTGTTTTCTCCATGCTTGGCAACGCCGATTACTTCCGGAATAATGTCCCCCGCCTTGCGCACTTCGATGGTATCTCCGATGCGTACATCCAACGTGCGGATAATGTCCTCATTATGCAGACTGGCGCGCGACACACTGGTACCGGCCAGGAAGACCGGGTCAAACACCGCCGTCGGCGTAAGCACACCGGTCCGGCCGACCGACACTTCAATATCCCGCACCACAGTCTGTTTCACTTCCGGAGGATACTTGAATGCAATGGCCCAACGCGGGAATTTGTTGGTGCTGCCCAAACTTTCCCGGGCTGCCAGATTATTGACCTTGATCACAGCGCCGTCAATATCAAACTCCAGGTCGCCGCGCATCTGACCGATGGTCTCAATTTCCCGGATGGCATCGTCGATGGAATGATACACGCTGTACCGTGGCGACACCGGGAAGCCAAGGCTCTTGATATAATCCAGCGTTTCGTGATGGGTGGCAAACTCACGTCCCCGCACTTGCTGCAGGTTGAACACAAAGATGGACAAACCGCGGGACGCCGTAATGCGGGCGTCTTTCTGCCGCAAGGATCCGGCCGCCGCATTACGCGGATTTTTGAAAGGCGTCTTTTCCTCCAGTTCCTGCTGTTCACACAGGGCAAAAAACGCCTTATGAGGCATATATACCTCGCCGCGCACCTCCAAGAACTCCGGTGCATCCGGCAAAATCTTGGGGATATCCCGGATGGTGGCCAGGTTTTCGGTCACATCCTCCCCCACCAGACCGTCACCCCGGGTAGATCCCCGCACGAACCGTCCGTTCTGGTATTCCAGGCTGACCGACAGACCGTCAATCTTGGCTTCCACCACATATTCCGGTGCAATGCCGGCATCCCGCACACGCTGGTCAAAGTCCCGCAGCTCCTCAAAGGAAAAAGCATCCTGCAGGCTTTCCATTTTGACTGCATGGGCCACCTTGCTGAATTTGCTGCTCACCCCTTCATTGACATGCTGTGTGGGCGAATCCGGGGTAACCAGTTCCGGAAATTGCGCTTCCAGAGCTTTCAGTTCCCTGGTAAGGGCATCATACTCGAAGTCTTCCAGTTCGGGGTTGTTGTCCATATAGTACAGTCGGTTGTTGCGTTCGATTACAGAGCGCAGCTCCTTGACCCGTTCACGTGCTTGTTCCAGTTGCATAAGTTTTCTCCATTGTTCAGTCATCAGAAAGTTCCTATACAGTATACCACAAGCCCCCTGCCTTGTCATGACGAACGGCAGAAAAAATTGCAAAAAAAGTGTTGACAAACGGGGAAGATCTTGCTATAATTACCTACGTTGCCTGACGGCAACGCAAAAGCTTGGGGGTATAGCTCAGCTGGGAGAGCGCTTGAATGGCATTCAAGAGGTCAGCGGTTCGATCCCGCTTATCTCCACCAAAAGACCTGAAACTTTGGTTTCAGGTCTTTTTTGTTTATCTGTTAAAGAAAAACGGAAAGCCAAAATGCTTCCCGCTGGATCATAAATATTTTTATTGCTTTTCGTTGAGACTCTGCATTTCACTTTTTGAAGAAACAATTCGAACCGCCGCAGCCATGCCTCCATCTCCATACGTTGGATGTTTTATAAACTCATCCGACACTTTACTCAGTTCCTGGGTATCTCTCATCGAACGAATGATTTCGCCTTCCCAGCCAAACAGTCTTGTCATTGAGGTGGATTCGACACCTATAACCGCGTCTTCCACATGGTTTCGGTAAGATTCCAGGTGCTTTTCAATAATGAAACGCATAAGATCCAAACGCTTCTCCATACTCGTTATATTCGACGAAGCAGGCGCAGTTCGGTAGTCAATCAGAGGTTCCTGGACCACCCCGATCTGCATATTCGGTTCGGTTTCCAACATACTCAGGAAAAACTCCCAATCTTCAAATCCTGAGCGCATATTTTCATCATAGCCACCGCACTTTTCCCAGTATTTGCGACGCATAATATGAGTTGCAGCGCAGCAATTTTTAGAAAGGAACGCATTTAATCCTCCCCCGCACGGACGGACAACCGCATTCAAAACCCCAAAAGTTTGCATCCATGACGATGCCGCAACCATGCAGGAGTCATTGCGAAGCAGTTGACAAACCTTTTCAATATAAGACGGTTCCAGCCTATCATCTCCGTCCAGCACCAGAACCAAAGGTGTTTTTGTCTCAGCAATTCCGGTATTTCTGGCCGCTGATACTCCTCCATTTGATTTCAACATCAGCGTAATGGGGAGATGTTCAGAAAAAATCGTCTCTACTTTCTTTAAAACCTCCAGTGACTCTTCATCTGTGGATCCATCGTCCACAATAATCACCCTTGCGGGCGGTGTAGTCTGTTCGCACAAAGAGCGGACAGCTTCCATAATCATCGTTCCTTGATTAAAACTTGTAACAACCGCCTCAACATCCTTGGCGATATTCCGGGAAGCCTCCATCCTGATACTCCTTCCGCTTGCTTACGTTTTTAGCCATTATATCCGTACTGTTTTCCTCTGTAAATAGACAAATGATAGGTTGTCCATGCACTCTCTATCAGATTTCGAAATAACTCTTATTCTCTCTCCTGTATTTTTTTGATGTACATTTTTAGGAACAGGTGGAACAGGAGTGGCGCCGCTGACGCTGCGCCACTCCCACTAAGACCGAATATTCCTACTCAGGAGCTTTCTTGTGCTGTCTACATAATCTGGGACAGTCACAGAATGGAAACAGGTTTTTGATTGCATCATACTGTAAAAGGCACACAGCGGTCTACCGGGTCCGTTGTGTGCCTTTTTGTATGCGGATATACCGCAGCTTTTTACTCGAACTGGGAGGCATACAGTTTATAGTAAACTCCTTTTTTCCGCATCAGTTCGGCATGTGTGCCCTGCTCCATCACATCGCCGTGTTCCATGACCAGAATCTTGTCGGCGTTCTGGATTGTGGACAAACGATGCGCAATGACAAAGGACGTCTTGCCGCGCATCAGTTCCTGCATGGCCTTTTGTACCTTCTGTTCGGTGTTCGTATCCACATTGCTGGTGGCTTCATCCAGGATCAGCATCTGGGTATTGTACAGCATGGCCCGGGCAATGGTCAAAAGCTGCTTCTGCCCTTTGCTGATATTGCCGCCATCCTCGCTGATCACGGTATCATAACCGTCCGGCAGCCGCATGATATACTCGTGAATGCGGGCAGCCTTGGCTGCCGCGATCACTTCTTCCCGCGTGGCCCCTTCCTTGCCGTAGGCAATATTCTCAAAGATTGTGCCTTGAAACACCCAGGTATCCTGCAAAACCATAGCATACGCCCGGCGCAGGGAGCGACGGGTCAGTTGATGCACTTCCTTCCCGTCCACCCGGATTTCTCCCGAATCCACATCATAAAACCGCATCAGCAGATTGATGATGGTGGTTTTGCCGGCACCCGTATGGCCTACAATGGCAATGGTCTGGCCCGGTTCCGCTTTTAGGCTGAGATTATGAAGCACCGTCCGTCCCGGCAGATAGCCAAAGCTGACATGCCGGGCTTCCACTTCTCCCTGCACATCGGTCAATTCCTCAGCTTCGGGAAGGTCTGCGGGTTCTTCCGGCTGGTCCAGCAAAGCAAACACCCGTTCGGCCGCGGCCAGTGCCGAATAGATTTCGTTGATGATATTGGCAATCTCATTGATGGGGCCGCTGAACTTGCGGGAATACAGCACAAACGCGGAAATCTGTTCCATGCCTGCCATACCGAACATATACAAAACAGCGCCCAGCAGGCCGATCAGAGAAAGGCCCAGGTTGTTGATCAGGTTGACGGTGGGGCCGGTGGTCATGCCCAGGGTATCGGCGGCGCAGTAGGCATCGGCGGCCTCCTGGTTGATATCGCTGAATTCCCGGCAGACATCGTTCTCATAGGCATAAGCCAGAATGGTTTTCTGCCCGGAGAACATCTCCTCCACATATCCGTTCATCTTGCCGTAGGCCGCGCTGCGTTTGGAGTAAAGAGGTCTTGTACGTTTGCCCATGTAGCGGGTGAACCCCACAGCCAGGGGCACCGTAACAAAAAGGCAAAGGGTCATGGGCGGCGAAATGAGACACATCATGATAAAGGACCCCACCACCGTCACGATGCTGGTCATAATCTGGACCAGGTCGGAGGAAAGGCTGGTGGTCACCACGTCGATGTCATAGGAAACGCGGCTTATGATGTCCCCGGCCTGGTTGCGGTCAAAGTAGCTGACCGGCAAAACCATCAGCTTATGGAACACATCCCGGCGCATCTTATTGGCCACCCTGCGGCCGGTGAGCATCATGCCCTGGTTCACAAGGAAAGACATAATATTGCTGAACAGATACGCCGCCAACATACATTTGGCATAGTGGGCCACAGTGACAAAATCCACCTGACCAGGCCCGACGGCCGCCCCGATGGCTTTGCCTGCAAAGGATGGGCCCAGAAGATTGCCAATATTGCTGGCAAAGGTACAAAGCAGAAGAGCAAGAACCAAAAACCGGTAATCCACCATATAACGAAGGGTCCGCACCAGTGTTCCACGGGCGTCCCGGGGCTTTTCCGCTTTTACGCGAGGTCCTCTTGCCATGATAAGGTTCCCCCTTCCTCAGGCCAGTGCACCCATCTGGGCCTGGTAAATTTCCCGGTATGCCGGACAGGTTTCCAGCAGTTCCCTGTGTGTTCCGTAGCCGATGCACCGTCCGTTGTCCAACACCAGAATATGGGTCATGTTCTGGATGGAGCTGACCCGCTGGGCAATCATGATGGTGGTGGAGTCCCGATAATGTTCAAAGATCGCCTTGCGCAAGGCCGCATCCGTTTTGTAATCCAGTGCCGAGGACGAATCGTCCAGCACAAGGATTTCCGGTCGGCCGGCCAATGCCCGGGAGATCAGCAACCGCTGCTTTTGTCCGCCGGACAGGTTTGCGCCCTTGATATCCGCACGGTAGTCCAGACCTTCCTCCAGAGAATCCACGTACTCGGCGGCGACGGCATCCTCCACCGCCCTCATCAGGGTGGCGTCATCCAGATCGCGGCCAAAGCGGATGTTTTCCCGCAGGGTGTTATAGAACACCATGTCATTCTGGAACACGACACCAAATTTGCGGCGCAGCTCATCCATCTCGTAGCTGCGCACGTCCCGCCCGTCCACAAAGACACCGCCATTTTCCACATCGTAAAACCGCATCAGCAGGTTGATGATGGTGGTCTTGCCACAGCCGGTGGGCCCGATAATGCCGAGGCTTTCGCCCTTTTTCAGCGCAAAATTGATATCATACAGGCACTGTTCCCGCTCCTCTTCCGCCAAAGAGCCTTCCGTTCCCGCATGGTAGCTGAAGGTCACATGTTCAAAGCGGATAAATTCATCCCCGGCAGGCTTTTTGGCCTGTTCAGGGGAAAGAATCTTCTGGTCAACGGGGGCCGCCAGAACCTGCCCGATTCGATTGGCCGAAGCGGACGCCTTACTGATCATCATGAAAATGCGGTTGACCCCCATGACACCCTGCATCACCATATTAAAATAGGTCAGAAAAGCCAGAATCACGCCGGGTTTGATCTGGCCGTTGTTGACCCGGCCGGCCCCGATCCAGACCACAAGGGTCAGACCGATGTTCAAACACATCTGCATCAACGGGCCGGGTATGGCCATAATGATGCTGGCCTTGATGTCGGCGTGGGTCATGGCATTGTTGGCTTCTCCAAACCGGTTTTTCTCGTATTCGGTTTTGGACAAAGCCTTGACCACCCGGATACCGGTAATGTCTTCCCGCATGATCCGGACTACATCGTCCAAGCGTTCCTGCACCTTGCGGTAAAGAGGAATGCCGTACCGGGAAACAGTAAGTATCACCACAATCAACACCGGCACAATGACGCACAGAATTCCGGACAAAACCGGATCCATCACCATGGTGACGCCGATCCCGCCCAGCAGCAGGATGGGCATGCGGATGCACATCGTCTGCAAAGATTGCACGCAGGACTGTACATTGTAGCTGTCGCTGGTCATGCGGCTGATCAGGCTGGGCAGACCCAGCCTGTCAAACTGCGCTCCCGAAAGGTTGGCCGTACGGGTAAACAGATCCTGACGAATATCGTAAGAAACATTGTGGGCATTGTCCACCGCGATCCGGTTGGCTATGATATTGAGCTGCCGGGTAACGAGAGCCGTAACGATCATCAATCCGCCCCAAAGCACCGCCTGGCTGAGTTGACCCAATGGTACAACCTCGTCAATCAGATATTCCAGAATATAGGGAATCATGAGTTCGGTTACCGCCCCCAATAGCTTGATTCCCATAGATTGGCCAATGCGGAACGAATATCGTTTCATATACCGCAAAATCAGTTCCACACACATTCCTCCGTCCTATACCGCCGGGACACCGTTGTTTGCCGCAACTTTTTTCTTGATAAGATGATCATACCGCACCCAATTGGAATGTCAAGAACAAGCGCTGAAAATTGGTACACAAAAGGGCAGCACAAGACTTTTTTTCGAAAGTCCCGTGCTGTCCTTTTTCTTTTGTTTATAAAAATTCCGTGGGAATGGGATGTTGCTTGAAATAATATTTTTTATCCTGCTCATCGATTTCTCGCAGAATCCGGCAAGGATTTCCCACAGCCACAACGTCGGAAGGCAGGTCCTTGGTAACCACACTGCCGGCGCCGATCACCACATTATCCCCCACCGTGATGCCGGGAACCAGGATGACACCCGCGCCGATCCAGCAGTTCTTGCCGATATGAACCGGCATATTGTATTGCAGTCCCCGCTCCCGGAGCTCGGGCAAAATAGGATGTCCGGCTGTGGCGATGGTTACATTGGGACCGATCATGGTGTAATCCCCCACATAAATGTGGGTGTCGTCCACCAGGGTCAGGTTGAAATTGGCGTAAACATTTTTCCCGAAATGCACGTGGTGGCCGCCCCAATTGGCATGCAGGGGCGGTTCGATGTAGCAGCCGGGGCCGATTTCGGCAAACATCTGCCGCAGCATCTGCTGCCGTTTTTCCTGTTCGTGGGGCCTGGTCAGATTGTATTCATACAGCCGTTCCATACAGTCCAACTGTTCTTGCATGATCTCCTCATTGCCGGGATCATACAGTTGTCCGCTGTGCATTTTCTCTTTTTCCCTGGCTGTGGTATCTGCCATATGCCGTCACTTCCTATCCATATGATTCTGGTACCAGTTTATCACGCAGTAAAGAGAAAATCCAGCCTATAGAAAGGTTTCTGGGCAGAATAGTTCCGGTGCTTCCGAAAGGCTTTCCCATTGTATAGAAAGTTTACAGGACTTTTTCAGCTTTTGCATGGTAAGCTCTTCCGCATAAGGAGGTCTTAGCCATGAAGAAGACTTTTACTCATTCACCTCACAGACATCCGTGTCTTCCCTGGGCTTTTCTGTTGCCCAGCCTGGTCGGGACTTGTCTGTTTTATCTGGTACCCCTGCTGGAAATTGCAATGTGGAGCTTTTCCGATGCAAGGCACAGTGGTTTTGTAATGCTGGACAACTACAAAAGTGTTCTGCAAAATTCCGCTTTTCGCCTGGCGTTCAAAAATACCTTGTGCTTTCTGGGGGTTTGTCTGCCTTTACTGCTGGGATTGGGGTTACTGCTGGCCTGGCTTCTATGGCTTTTGCTGCCGCATAGCCGGTATGTGCAGCCGTTGCTCCTTCTTCCCCCTGCCTTACCGGTGGCCGGAATTGCCTTGACATGGAAAATCCTGTTCGAAGATTCCGGATTGCTGAACGGTTGGTTTGGACAATTCGGCCTGTCGACTGTTTCCTTTCTGAAAAGTGATGCCGTGTTCGGGGTATTGGTTGCTACCTTTATCTGGAAGAATCTCGGCTACACACTGCTCATCTGGATGGCCGGTTTGGGCGACATTCCCAACGTCCTTTACGAGGCCGCCGCCATAGACGGAGCCGGACCGTGGCGCTCCTTTTTGTACATTACATTGCCGGCCCTGCCGTCTTCCTTTGGTTTGGCCTCACTGTTTGGAATCATCGGGTGCTTCCGGGTCTTTCGGGAAGCCTGGCTTCTGGCAGGCAACTATCCGCCAGACAGTATCTACCTGCTCCCGCATCTTTTGAACAACTGGTTTCTGGCCCTGGATATGCAGCGGCTGAGTGCGGCCGTCATGCTGGTGCTTTCTGTTTTTGGCGGCATGATGGTTGCTGTGCGTTCGCTTATGGCTCTGTATCGGCGTCAGGCAGGTTCTGGCGCCTGTAAACCATGAGGCCCCGCATGAATCGGCTGTTATGGTTGTTTCTGTTGCCGGCTCTTTTTTGCGTACTTTGGCCGGTCTGGTTTACGCTGACAGCAGCCTTCCGTTCCTCCGATGAATTGGTATTCCTGTTCGGACCGGCTCTTGGCTTAGGGGGTGAGGGTACCCAAACTTCCACCTGGACTTTGTTGCCCTGTTGGCCCACCTTACAGCCGATTCTTCAGTTGCTGCTGGATAGTCCGGAGTTTTTTGTGATGTTTGGCAACAGCCTGATTCAAACCATTCCCCAGGTCATAGGTTCCTTACTGGTTGCTGCCCCCGCCGCATGGGCTTTGGCCCGGTATTCGTTTCCAGGACGCAGTGTGGTATGGGGACTGTATTTCCTTTTGATGGTTCTACCATTTCAGGTTTCTATGGTCCCAACTTTTCTAGTACTGCGGCGTTTGGAACTATTAGATACTCATTGGGCTATCATCCTGCCGGGAATGTTTGCGTCTTTTCCGGTCTTTTTCCTGCACAGAGGCTTCCGGCGTATTCCCGCCGCCTGCCTGGAAGCGGCGCACCTGGACGGCGCCAACGAGTGGATCTGCTTTACCCGTATCGGTCTGCCGCTGGTTTCCCGAACCATCTTTGCCGTCATGACCTTGCAGTTCTGGGAATGCTGGAACAGCATGGAACAACCGCTGGCTTTTCTGCGCAAAGAATCTTTGTGGCCGCTTAGCCTTTACCTTCCCCAGGTCACCTCCGAGAACTTTGCACTTTGCTGCGCTGCCAGCCTGGTGATTCTGTTGCCGCCTTTGCTTGTGTTTTGGCTGGGGAGCGGCGCGTTGCTCTCCGATATGGAACGAGGTGTTTTGAAATGAAGTCATGGGATTTTCACAAGATGCGCCTGCCGGCGCCCGGGCAAGAGGCTGTTTCGCCGCTGCTGGTTACAGCCCGTTTTGCCGCTTTGCTGTTGCTGTTCGCTTTGCTGAGCCGGGCCGCCCGCAGCACTGCCATGCCCACGGTGACCATTGGTATGCCGGGAGGTGGTGAGATTGAACAGACAGCAACCTGTTCCGGCACCATCATGCCGCAAAAGGAAACCCGGATTTTACTGCCGGAAGAAATAGCCGTGACCGAAGTGCTGGTGCAGGTAGGACAATCCGTACAGGCGGGAGATGTTCTGCTCTGTCTTTCCGTGGAGGAACTGCAAAGCAGGTTGGAGGATTTTGACGCGCAGATTACACAGCTGCGTGCTCAGAAAAATCAGCTGACCGCACAACCGGACTACGCTCCCACCGATCCCATCACCGATGCCCAACTGGCTTTGCAGCGCGCGCAGGAAGACCAGCAGCGCTATCTGGAAAATCCGGATACTTCCGAAGATGCTCAACTGGCGGCAGACCGCGCGGTGCAGGATGCCGAGATGGCTTTGCAGCGTGCCCTGGATACATATGCGGAGCAGCAGCGTCAGGCCGATGCATCCAATGCCGTATCATCCGCGGATGCCGCCGTATTGCAGCAGCAGATAGATGACCTTCTGGAGGAGCAAGAAGAATGCAAAGCATTGTTGGAGACAGATGGGCAGATCCTTGCCGATACTGCGGGCATCATCACTGCCGTGTATGCTGTTGCGGGAAGCAGCTGCAACGGCGTTGCTGCCACCCTGGGAGAAACAGGAAGCGGATGGCTGCTGAGTCTGGAAATGGAAGCGGAGACTTTCCATGACTTACCCGGTCAGCCTTCCCAAATTGAAGTTTTCCAGGGGAAAGTGAGCGGCAACGGCACTTTGCAGAGTTCCCGGGAATCAGACGGCAAGACCATCCTGTCGGTTCTTCTGGATGACAGCAGCTGGACTTCCGGCAGTGCCGAAGCGGTGCTGCGATTTCCGTCACTGCACTACACCACCTGTCTGCCGGTTGCTGCCCTGCACCAGGACAGCAGCGGCTGGTATGTATATCTGGTAGAAAGTACCTCCACCATTCTGGGTGTGGAGAACAAGCTGACTCCCTTACCCGTCACCTTGCTGGACAAAAACGAAACCACTGCTGCCGTGGAAGGGATTTCCCTGCAGGCAAAGGTAGCCGTCCGTGCAGACAAGCCCCTGTATGCCGGGGATACGGTAAAGGTGGCGGCGTCATGAGCGGGCACAAGGGGTTCCGGAGATGTATTGTCCTCCTGGCAGTTCTGGCGGGATTCTTTCTCTGGTGGCAAAGCCTGATACTCTCCCCCATTCTGCAAAGTGCAGCCGGGCGAAATGAGCTGTATTATGCAGAGCCCATCACCGCCGTCCAGGCGGAGAACACCCGGTATCATGCCGGGTCCGATCGGAACGATACCGGCCTGTGGCCAACCTTCTGGCACCAGGACACTATCACCTGTGACGGTGTTTTCAGTGCCGACAATGTGATTTGTATCCGATACCTGGGAGAGGTCACCGCTCTATGGGCGTTTTCTCTGTGCAGCGGAACGTATCCCGCCGGGCCCAGACAAGCCCTCATCAGCACCGGGTTGGCACAGGACCTCTGGGGAAGCGAAGATGTCATCGGCTGTGCGCTGCGTTCCGGGCAATCGGATGACGCCGCCAAAGTTTGCGGGGTATTTCAAAGTACGATTCCCATGCTGTGCATCTGGGCAGAGTCCGGCACTGCCTTTGACCATGTCATGGTGTGCGCGTCCGACCGAACCACAGCTCCCGATGATTTTTATACCGCTGCCCGGGAATTTGCTGTACAAAGCGGTCTTGGAGTGCCGCAGGCCATCGGCTGGCACAGTGCGTTGGTTCTGCCCATCCGGTTATTCTGTTGGCTCCCGGTTTTACTGACAGGGCTTTGCTGGTTGCTTATTTTCGGCAAGAAATCTCCTCCCGCCGGGCACAAAATTCACCGCGAAATAGCGGGATGGCTCATTGCCCTTACGGTTGCCTTTCTGCTTCCCTGTTTTCTGGCCCCCCTGCCTTCCTGGCTGATCCCCGGACAGTGGAGTAACCTTGCATTCTGGCAGTCCCTTTGGAAAACACTGCAAGGACGGTGGCGGGAACAGCTTGTGTTCCCCGGTTCGGTGTTTCTGGGTTGGCAGAAAGAACTGCTTTGGAAAGACGGTCTCTGTTCCATCATGGCCAGCGTCTGCCTGTCGGTCGTCCTGTACCAAAGCTCCATGAAAAGTCATTCAAAATAGCAGAAGTCCCGCCGGGAACATTTCCCGGCGGGATCATTTTTACGCCTGTTCTTGCAGGTAGAGGTTCACTTGTGCCTTTACTTCTTCCACAGCCTGGTCAATGGTGATTTGCCCGCCATAGACCTGTACAGCCTGTTTATACACAATGGTCTGCAGGGTTCCGGCTGCGGCTGGATTGACCAATTCCGTATATCTTTCTGCCAGTTCCGCCCAAGGGTATGCCAGCGGGTCCTGCACAAAGACATCCCGTTCTTCCTGGGTGTAGCCATCCTGGATTGTCTGCTGTAATCTCTGTAATTCCAGATTACGGTGTACTGCCATACCGCCGTATACATTGCTTTGCTGGATTTGCTCATCTTCCAGCATCATACGGACAAAATCCTGGGCCTGGGGCAGGTTTTCGGTTCTGGCACGGATGCCCAGCAAAAATTGTCCTTCTGCCGTCCCGTCCAGAAGCGGCGAAAGCGTCACACCTTCCCGCTGCGTCAGCAAGGAAACAGCCTGGCTGATGCCCGTCATGCGGAATATGGCCGCTGTGGTAACGCCGTCTTGGAGGGCAAATCGGCTGGTTGGGAGCTCACTGGTTACCATCAGATTGCTGGTCCCACTGGCCATGGGCATACTTTCCTGTGCGATGCCTGCGCTTTGTACCATGCGGTTTGTCTGTTCCAGAAATTCGGTGAGAGCGGCTTCATCCAGGCTTTCCCCGTTCGGGAAAATGCGGTTGGCTACTGCCGGATAAACCGCCTCAAAAATTTCTTTCCAGGAACCAGCCGTACAGGCTCCGCTTTCAAACAACTGTGCCAGCTCTTCCAGGCTGGCGGGGGCTCCCTCTGTTTGTACAGTGGCAAAGACAGGCGCCTCAAAGAAGGCGGGCACCGTATACAAACCATCTTCCTCAGTGTAGCTGTTCAGAATATTGGAATAGAATTCACTTTCCGTTACCAGACCATCCAGGTTCTGCAGCATGCCTTGCTGGATATAGGACTGAATGGGCAAACCGTCCAGAATCAGACAGTCCGGCCCTTCACCACTGAGAAGTTCGGTATTCAGCTGCCGCAGGATATCCTGCTCCGAAACAGAATCTTCCGCTGTGTCATGGCCGGTGACAATGTTCAGTTCTACATCCGGGTGCAGGGATTGGTACCGCTGTGCCGCAATCTGCAGCATAGGTGTACTCTCCATAGCCCATACCGTGAGGGTGGTTTCTGCCGCCGGGGCTTCGCCCTCCTGTATGGAAAGGCTGTACAGTTTCATTTTTCCGTCTTCGTTGCCGGCAATCAGATAAGCGCCGTCCGCTTCTACATACAATCCCATAGCCTCGAAGTTGGATGACATGCAGTTCAGTAAAATATCGTCTGTGACTGTCTGTGTAAAGTCACCATTCAGCGGGCGGCGATACAAACCGGTACTGCCCACAAAATAGTGGTATATCCCATCTTCGGTCATGGCGGCAGCAGCAGGCAGGGTGTCCGGCCGTTCGATGGGAACTTCCTGCACAAGCTGGCCTGTTTCGGAATCATATTCTTTCAAAGTTGTGGCCACATAGTCATAAACGATCAGGTCCTCTTGATAAAAGACCGGGTGATAATCCGTTCCGTAGTCCACCGAGAAGGTCTGGGTTACCTGGCCAGTCTCACCATCCACCAAGAACCATACGCCTCCGGGGTCCGGGCCGTTCTTTTCCTCTGTCTGGTTGGCTGCAAAACAGACCAGGCCGTCTCCTCTGTCTGCAAATCCGTAAATGGCCACATACTTGCCCGGTGCCACATCTTCGGGAAGCACTACTTCTCTTGCCTGTCCGTCGGGAAGGACCTGTACAATGGAATTTCCGTTTTGGATGACAGCCCACCAGCTGCCCGTGGTATCGTAATAGTACTTTCGATTATAGACCTGGTTCTCCTGAATCCAGGAAATGATAGCCGCATTATCCTGCTCCTGCCACTCTCCGTTTTCCCTCTGGTATGCATGGGGCATTGCCTGAGCATCGGTGGTGACCAGAAGGGGTTCGCCATCTGCACCGGCGGTCAGCTGCCGTACTGCATGATCTTCCAGCCCGGCGGGGGTAGCGTCGGTTTCCTGCACCTGCGCCACTTCCATCATCGCGCTGCCGGACACTGCATCTTCTCCTTCGGTTTGGTAAAACCCTGTCCCGCAGCCGCTCAGCAACAAAACCGCGCAAAGGCCCGCGACCCAACGGCGTATTCCGTGTTCTGTCATGAAAAGTCCTCCTTTTCTTTGTTGTAGGAACAAGGTCAGCATACCGAATCTCGTCTTAAAAAATCCTGTAAAGTCAGGGAAGAAACGCACTGCCCGGGACCGGAATTGCCAATTCTCCGGTCCCGGGCAGTGTTTCAGTCTTTATCCTGTATCAAGGGAAAGCGAAAGGCAAAGCGGGCACCATGGGGGATACCGCTTTGCTGCAGTAGAGTACCGCCCTGCATTTTTGCCAATTCCCGGGCGATGGGAAGTCCCACCCCCAGGTGCGTGCCCTGGACCGTCTCGGGCTGTTTGCTGTCCGAAGGCAAGCCTGGGCCGTCATCTTGCACATACAGTTCCACCCAGCCGTCTTTGCTCTCCAGCCCCAGTGTCACCGTCGTTCCCACGGGTGTATGGGCATTGGCGTTGGACACAAGAATGCCCAGCATCTGCCCCAGACGCATGGGGTCGGCCTGCAAAAATACGTCTTCTTCCGGTGGGGGCTGCAAAATCAGATGGCGTCCTTCTGCGCTCAGCAACGAGTAAAACCGCGTGTAACAATCCAGCAGAAGTTCGCAGGCATCCACCCGTTGGAGATTCAGCTGCAGGTTTTTGGTCTGCATCCGAGAAAAAAGAATCAGGTCTTCAATCAACACATCCATCCGCAGGGTTTCGGTCTGAATGGTATGCAGTGTGGTGGGAGCGCCGCCTTTTTCCTGCGCCAACAATTCCGTGTTGGAGCGAATCACCGTAACGGGAGTGCGCAGTTCATGGCCCGCCAAAGACAGAAAGTCCAGCTGTGCCTTTTGCGCCGCATAGGCAGGTGTAAAGGCTCGGGTCAGCCAAAGGCGATAGAACATAATCAGGAACAGGCAAGCAAGAAGCAACGCCACTGTTGGTCCCAGGCAAGCCCGCAGGATCGCGTTACGCATGGCATCATCGGGTTGCAGAATCAAAAGTTCCGCCGTTTGGCCGGACGCCAGACGCTGCACGGTGTAGGATGCCCGCGCACCCGCAAAAGCAGGCTCTTCCTGCAGATGTTCCTCTCCTGCCGGCAATGCCTCGCGGCAGCTTTGTACCAGGGCCGCCGCCTGGGGCTGCCAGGCTTCTTTTTGTTCGCTGATCGAATATGGCAGTTCAATCTCTTCGTTGCGGTTATACAGATAAAGGAAAACGCCATACTGCCGTTCCAGCAAAGACAACTGCTCCAGGTCCACCCGCGTACTTTCCAGGACCGCTTTTTCCAACAGCGCACGGGCGTTGGTAAACCGGTCACCATAATTTTGCTGCAGCACCTGGGTGATCTGCCGGCAGACAATCACCCACAACACACAGAATACCCCCAGCAGCAGCCACGTGCCGCTGCGCCGGAGTTTGTCCTGCAACTGCTTGAGCGTGCTTTGTCCGGTCATGGTGCTGCCAGACGGTACCCGGTGCCGTGAATCGTGAGGACCTGCACGTCAGCCCCCACGCGGCGCAGCGCCCGCCGCAAAAAGTAAATGTAATTGTCGATGACCGCTTCTTCCGCCTCGGCTCCCAGCCCCCATACAGCGGCAAAAATTTCCCGCCGGGTTACCACCTGGTCAGCTTTTTGGAACATCAGTTCCGCCAAAGCGCAAAGCTTTCCGGTCACGGGCATACTGCCGGAAGGTCCGCTCAGCTGCATGCTTGCTTCGTCAAAGGTAACGTTGCCCACCGTGTATTGGGGGGAAGCGTGTTCGGACCGCCGGATCAGCGCCCGCACCCGTGCCAGCAGTTCTCCGTTATGAAAAGGCTTGGTCAGATAGTCATCTCCGCCGGCGTCCAGTCCGGCAATGCGCTGCTCCACCTCTCCCAAGGCTGTCAAAAACAAAATTGGAGTATGCACACCCTGATTGCGCAGCAGCTTGGCCAAAGAAACGCCATCCATAGCAGGTAACATCCGATCCAAAAGGATCAGATCCACCTTTTGTGCCTGCAACGCATCATAGGCCTGTTCTGCATCCGGACACACGCAAGTGTCGTATCCGCCGCCTTGCAGCACGGTCTGTAAAGTCCGGGCCAGAGGCGCCTCGTCTTCTACAATCAGAATTTTCATGAATGGACCTCCCGGGGCAATTTTCGCATTCCACCCCACCAAACGAGTAACCTTGCATTTTATTATAGCAGTACACCGGGGACAAGTCCACGACCCACACTTTGCTCGGCACGGCTGAGATTCCCGGACATAACAAAAAAGACCTGAAACCAAAGTTTCAGGTCTTTTGGTGGAGATAAGCGGGATCGAACCGCTGACCTCTTGAATGCCATTCAAGCGCTCTCCCAGCTGAGCTATACCCCCAAGCTTTCGCGTTGCCGTCAGACAACGTAGATAATTATAGCAAGGGTTGTTTCGTTTGTCAACACTTTTCTTCAAAAAAATGGCACTTTTTTCTTTTGTGGCATACTATGGCGGGAAAAGTATGTTTTCGGGAAAGGAGAGATGTCCCTTGCGCCGGAAAACGAAAAAGGCACCGCATCCGGTCCGGCGGCGCCTGATTGCTCTTTTGCTCTGTCTTGGCCTGCTGGTATACGGCTATTTCTACCTTGTGCAAACGGCCTTCAAACCCACATTGGAACAACTGGCCGAATATGAGTGCCGGGCCATTGTGGTGCAGGCAGTCAACCGCGCCGTAGGACAAGAGATACAGGCAGAGCCAAAGCTGTACGAAGGGCTTTATACCCTGCAATATGACAACAGCGGAAAGATACAGACGGTTCAGACCGACACCGCTGCACTGAACCGGGTACGCACCACTTTGATTCAGGCGGTGGAAGAGGAACTGTCGGTTCTTCAGCAAACCAGTCTGGAAATTCCTTTCGGCAGTCTGACCGGTATTACCGCCCTGGGTGGTCTGGGGCCATCCTGGGAGCTGACCCTTTTGCCCGATGCCTACGTGGAAGGAACCATCCAGGAAAAGGTTCAGTCCGTCTCGGTCAACCGCACCCAATATACCATCACCCTGGATCTGAACGTAACCATCAGCATGGTTCTGGACGGCAACACCGCCACAGCCCAGGTGCAGGACCAGATTCCGGTGGCCAGCATTTTGCTGGACGGAGAAATTCCCACCTATTATAGCGCTTAAAAATGGCCTTTTCGCCCTTCGTGGTATTCTGCCTCCATCTTTTCGGTGACGAACCGCTGATGGCTGTACAGTCCCGTATATCCGGTCAGGGCATGGCAAATTCCGCACACAACCCCAAAATACAGAAGTCCCTGGGCGTTGAACACTTCCACCGCCAGTGCCAACGAAGAAAACAGGCAGTTTGTGGCACCGCAGAAGACCGCCACCATACCAAGGGCGGCACCGAATCCGGCAGGCAGGCCAAACAGTGGTGCCGCCACGCAGCCGAAAGTGGCCCCGATGAAAAAGCTGGGTACCACTTCCCCTCCCTTATACCCTGCCGCCAAAGTCACGGCAGTAAACAAGATTTTCAGGGCAAAATCCTGGGGCAATGCCTGCCCCTGCTCAATGGCCTGCTGAATCACATCGGTCCCTGCCCCGTTATAGCGCATGGAACCGCAGACAAGGGTTGCCGCCAGCACCGCAAAGCCACCTGCCAGCACCCGCAACCATGGATTGGGAAACCGGCGCTGCATGAATCGCCCCACGAAGCGCAGGGCGCCGCAGAATACCATGGTCACAACCGCGCAGGCCAGGCCAAGGCCGGCGGTCTGCACCAAGGGCAGCGGAGCCGTATCCGGCGCTTGGATTGCAAACCGAACCGGTGTGACCCGCAGAACCGTGCACAAACCGTATGCCACCAGGGACGCTGCATAGGCAGGAATGAACGCCGCGTAAAAGACCAGTCCCACATTGATCACCATCATGGCAAACATAGTGGCCGCCAGCGGCGTGCCGAACAAAGCGGTAAAAAAGGCGGCCATGCCGCAGATGGTGGCCACGCGGCAGTCATGATCCGAAAGACGCAGCAGTCTTCCGGCATGCCAGCCGATATCGCCGCCCATCTGCAAGGCAGCGCCTTCCCGTCCGGCACTGCCGCCGGCCATATGGGTCAAAACGGTGGCAACAAAGATGGCCGGCAACAACAAAAAGCGCAGGGGCTTGCCGTCCTGCACGGCATCGATCACATTGTCGGTTCCCTGGCCTTCGGTTCCGGTCACTTTATACAGCGCTACAATGACCAGGCCCACCACAGGCAGCGTAAACAGCAGCCAGGGATGTTGGGTGCGCAGTGCGGTGACCGCGGTAACCGCATGATAAAATGCCGCGCCGATTCCGCCGCACAGAATGCCCACCACCGCTGCCAGTACCAGCCATTTGGCCAGCAGCAGCGTGCTGGTCCGGACGCGCAGCCAGCTTTCGCGGATACGTTGCATGAATTGTTTCCTCCCCATATACCCGGATTACAGGCTTTCCAGCGCGTTGAGCTTACGCACCATGGTTTCGTAGCGCAGACAATAGGTCAGTGCCGTATCCCGGGTGATCCGCTTCTGGGCATACAGACGGCACAGGCTGTCGTCCATGGTGCACATACCTTCCGCCGCCCCCGCCTGGATAGCCGCATCGATCTGGTGGGTCTTGGCTTCACGGATCAGGTTCTTGATGGCTGCATTGTTGTTCATCACCTCAAACACCGCCGTCTGTCCGCCGTCGGTGGTGGGGATCAGCTGCTGGCTGATGACCGTTTGCAGCACCATGGACAGCTGAATGCGGACCTGGCTCTGCTGGCTGGCCGGAAAAACATCGATGATCCGGTCGATGGTGTTGGCCGCCCCGGTGGTGTGCAGGGTGGAAAACAGCAGCTGTCCGGTTTCGGCGGCGGTCATGGCCACCTCAATGGTTTCCAGGTCCCGCATCTCGCCCAGCAGAATCACATCCGGGCTTTCCCGCAACGCACTGCGCAAGGCGCTCACATAGCTGGGGGAATCGCTGCCGATCTCCCGCTGGGTGACAATGCTGCGGTCGTGGCGGTGGATGTACTCGATGGGGTCCTCCATGGTGATGATATGGGACTCCCGGTTGTGGTTGATGGAGTCAATCAGGCAGGCCAGCGTGGTGGACTTGCCGCTGCCGGCCGGCCCGGTGACCAGTACCATACCCTTGAGCTTGCCCGCCGCCTGCATGACCTGGGAAGGAATCCCCAGCGCGTTGGGGTCGGGCAAACCGAACCGGATGACCCGCAGCACCATGGCCAATGTGCCGCGCTGATGCAACACATTGGCGCGAAAACGTCCCATGTGCGGGATGGCGAAGGAGAAGTCGTCATCCGCATCCGGTTTTTTCATCCGCTCGGGGGAACGGCCGCAGATACTATAGATGCCTTCCACAAAATCCCGGGTGGATTCCGGCATCAGGCGTTCCCCCACCCGCTGCTGGCGCCCGTTGACCTTGTAGGTCAGCGGCAGGCCTGCAATGATAAAGATATCCGAAGCGCCCAGTTCCAGCGCCTGCTTCAAAACATCGGTGATATTCATGATCGGTGTTCTTCCTTTCACATACCGTTCCAAAGATCCAGTGTCTGATCCGGTTCCCACGAAGAGTCGAACTTCCAGGAAAGAATCCGATAGGCGGCAGAGTCCTCCCGGTCAGGTTCTTTGGGTTGTACCACAATCCGGAGCGTGCCGTCCTCCAGGGGCAGCTCTGCCCGGATGCTGCCATCCTCCTCCTGCACAGCGGCCTGCGGTAAGGCGGTTCCCTGTTTCAGGGCTGCGTCCAGCTGTGCCAGATATTCCTGCCCCCGCTGTTCCGCCGTGCCCCGGCTTTGCAGGCCGGACAGACTTCTTTGCGCCATGGCCAGGTCTGCACGGGCCGTGACCAGGGACAATACGGCCAACACAGCCAGGCAGATCAGTACCGCGGTGATGAGCAGTGTCATGGCGCCGGTTCGCACCGGGCGGTGGGTGAATTGTTCCCTCTCTTCCTTCATGGCTGCACCGTCCTTTCTACAGCATCAGGACAGTACAAGGCGGTCTTCACCTGCGCCAGATCGGTTTGCCCATCTTCCGAAGCCGTACCAACCTCAATCTGCGCATAGATCACGGTGCCCTGTCCGGTCGTTTCCGCTTGCAGGTCAGCGGTTACCGTATACGTGCCATCCTCCGCCACGTTGCCCTGGGTATCGCAGGAAAACTGCACCTGGACCTGTCCGTCCTGCTTTGCCTGGGCAATGGCCCCGGCAAAAGGGTCTTCCCCGGCAGAGAATTCGGCGGATACCGTCTGCAAGATCAGGGCGCTGTCGGTTTTTTGACGGGCCTGCTGCCCCATCGCCTGGGCTGCACCGAACACTCGGAGGAGCACAACCAGTGCCGCCAGCAAAAAGAAGAGCAGCACCAGGCCTTCAATGTAGAAGGAAAGGTTTCTGTGTCGGTTCATTCTTCCGCCTCCCCTGCGTGCAGATAGACCCGCACCATGCCCTGGTTGGTGGTGACCGTGACAAGATGTCCGTCTTCGGTCAGGGTGAAGGTGTCGGTCTGGGCCACGATCTGGGCCGAAGCCGGATCAAAGTCGGCATCCTGCCGGGTGTATTCCTCCACCAGGTTGCCGTCATAGACATAGATGCGGGTTTCGTAGCCGGTGGCCTCCCCCACATCGGCCAGGACCAGGGCCTGCCCCTGGGGACCATCCTCAATGGATACGCCCGCCGCAGCGTCGGAAGCACGCAGACGCGCCGCCACATAGCTCAAACTGGCCCGCTGCGCATTGTTGCGGCTTTGGCTTTCGGTCAGGGCACGGTATACCTGGGCCCCGAACACCGCCAGCATCAGCACACATCCCAGCATCAACACAAACAACGCCAGGGAAAAAGGCGCCGAATTCAGCCGTTTTTTCTCTGTTGTATACATGCCGGTCCTATCCCCCTTTCCCCGGCAGGCGTTTTATTTTTCCAGCACCGTCACATCCGGCAGCTGGTTGGATGCAAATACGTCATAGGTCACAATAAATCGGTTGTGATTGATCTGCACCCCGTATTCCTCTTCCAGAACGTCCAGGCTTTCGGGGTACTTGCCTTCCACCGCGTAGCACTGAACAGCAGCATCCAGCACTGCCTGCCGCAAGGCCGTGGCCGCCTGGTCGCTCATATCCCGTGTTACCAGCCCATACAGCCGCATGGCCCCGAAGGCCAGCACCACAACGCACAAAGCCACACAAACCGCTGTCACAACCCACTGGCGCAAGCTTTTTTTCGGATGGTCGTGAAACATGGTGTCCCCCTTATCCGATGGAACCAAGGATGCCGATGAGCGGCAGCATGGTGGAGATCAAGGCAATACCCACGGTCACGGTGAGAAACGCCGACATGAACGGTTCCACCCGATCCACCGCCCGGTCAATGCGCATGCGGGCATCCTGGGAAAACAAATCAGTCAAGCGTTCCAGCACCGGTTCCAGGCTGCCGCTGCGGGCCCCGGAAACCAACATCCGGCCGTACAGCGGTTCAAACAGTTTTTGTTCATACACCGCCGTGGCCAGGCCCACGCCTTTTTCCTTCATCTGCCGGCGGCAGGCATCCACCTTTTGGGCCACCGTCTCGTTATCCACCATCTTGCCGGCGGCTTCCATGGCCGAATCCACATCCACGCCGCTGGCCACATAGATCATCAGCACTTCGGTGAAATTGGCCAGGGACAGTTGCTGCGCAATGCCCGAAAGTACCGGCAGATGTTCCGCCATCCTCTTGAGGGTGTCCAGACCCTTGGACGTGCGGGATGCCACCGTGGCGGCAATCAGAACCAGCGCCACCAGCACGGTGACGGCCAGCGCCAGCCAGCCGATGCCGTACGCCACCCGGATGTACCCGTAGGAAGAGGAGGTCAGGTCTCCGGCCAGGCTGGTATAAACCCCCGCAAACACCGGCAGAACCTTGGCCAGCAGCACGCCCAGGATGGCGGCCATGAGCACCAGGAGGACCAGCGGATACAGCACGGCGCTCTTGAGCTTGGTTTCCAGACGGCTGCGGCTGGCGTAGTAGCCGGCCAGGCTTCGCAGGGTCTGCTCAATGCGCCCGGCGCTCTCCCCCACCCGGATCATATCTGACACATAGGCAGGGAAATATCCGCTCTGTGCAACCGCCTCGGAGAGGGTTCCTCCCTGCAGCAGCAGGAACTTCTGCACCGATTTGGCTGCATCGTGAAAGCTGCCCTGGGTGCTGTCCTCTCCCAAAAGGCCGGCCGCTTCCTCGGCGCCGATACCTGCGCCCAACATCATGGCCATATTCTCGCAGAATACGCTGATGGCCAGGCTTTCCAATTGTTTGTTTGCCATCTTGTACCTCCCTGTTCAGTAGGTCAAACGGTCGGTGTAGCCGGTGCCGTCACCGGTATAGGCCGCCGACGCACCCGCAGCAAAAGTCAGGTCAATGCGCTCCCAGCTGTTGGCCGGGGCTTCAATCTTGACGGTGATCCAGCCGGTCTCTTCCAGCCAAATCATGTTCCAGGCATGGTACAGGTCCCCCGGCTGCACATACCCGGTGATCAGCTTGGTGGGAATGCCCTGGCTGCGCAGCATGGCGGCTGCCAGACTGGCGTAATCATAACAGATTCCCTTGCCGGTCTGCAGGGTTTCGTCCGGGTCGGGCAGATATCCCGCCTGGACCGTTTCCGCCTTCTGGGTATCATACCTGATGTTGTTCTGAATGTAGGCGTAGATGTTGGCCACCACACCGGATGCCGTGCTTGCCTGGGCGGCCAGCTCCGCCGCCTTGGCCACACATTGGGAATCGGCGGTATAGCTGACCATCTGGCTGGGCCGCAGGAAGGGGGCAAACTCACTTTCCAGCTGAACATCGGCGCTGGTGGAATACAGTTCCGCGTACTTGTCCTCGGTGGTGTTCTGCATTACCCGGAAGGTATACGCACCGCTGCCGCTTTGCAGCACATAGCATTGGGGTGTGCCATCATTGGGCAGGTCGTAGTTGTACTTTACATCCCCGCAGATCACCTGAAATTTCAGGCGGCTGTCACCGGTGGCGCTGGCCGCCACATACCCCTGAGATACGTGGGAGGTGTCAATCTGCACTCCACCGACACCCTGGGCCGCCTGTGCGTCAAAAATACTGGTCTGCATGGGCGGGGCGGTGTACCCTCCACCGGTGGTACCGGGAATCTCCTGGGTGGCCGCCTGAGAAGAACAAGCCGCCAGAAGCAGGGCCAGCCCCAGGCACAGCACCCGCATCCAGATTGTCCGTTTTGTCAAGCAGCCACCTCCTTTCTGCAACCGATACGCATATTTCTTGTATTATACGACCAAAACCGGCTTCTGTTCAAGCAGTACCGGAAACATTCGGCAAAAAACGAAGCCGGCAACGCTCCGAAAACGGAAGGTTGCCGGCTTTGGCATCTGAAAAGGTCTTGCGGGGGTTGTCAGCCACGGTGACGACGCATCAGCCAATCCTCGCACAAATCGTATGCTTCCTGCAGCGAGTTGGACACGCAGCTGAACAGCTCTCCGCTCTCCGCACGATAGGAATACTCGATCTTCTGCTGGCCATTTTTGTTGGAAAAGGTTTTGTAACGTTCCTCTCCGGGTACCAAATAGGCAACCTCCACAAGATAACCCCCTATACATTTTGTGCTGTATCGGCGGTTTTTGGCCGCCGTGGACTATTTTACCACAACGGCTGCAGTTTTCCCATGGATTTTGGGCCCCGAGGGCTCCGACGCGCCAGTTCGGCAAAATCCCGGGCGTTTCTTTGCATCTTTGTTGCGTTGTGCGGGCTTATAGGGTTTCGGTGTGCAAAATATTCCCGGCCAGATCCTTCCAGACTGCGCGGTCCGCTTCCAGCATCATGTAGCCGTGGTGGGAGTTTTCCTTGGGGATGGAAACCGACCCGGGGTTGAAATAGCGGTTGTCCTGTCCGAAGGTCTGCCATGCCGGCACATGGGTGTGACCATGCAGAAGAACATCCCCCGCGTGCAGGGCCGGAAGGTTCTGCAGGTGATAGTGATGGCCATGAGTGGCAAAGATCAACCGGTTTCCGGCATACAGCAGGCAATAGTCCGCCAGAACCGGAAATTCCAGCACCATCTGGTCCACCTCGGTGTCGCAGTTGCCCCGCACGCAGAGAAGGTCCTGCGCCCGGGCGTTGAGCATGGCTGCCACCGCTTTGGGATCGTACTCCTCCGGAAGGGCGTTGCGGGGACCGTGGTACAGAATATCCCCCAGAAGCAGCAGGCGGTCGGGCTGTTCGGCATCCATGGCGCGGAGCATTTCCCGGCAGTAGCGGGCCGAACCGTGGATGTCGGAGGCAATCATCAGTTTCATGGATATGGTCTCCCCTTTCAGAAAGTCAGACGCATCTGGTGCCAGCGCACGCCGCCGTGCACCGACCCGCAGAAGCCCTCGTCCGCAAAGCCGAACTTGGCATAATAGGGAATGCGGTAGTCCTTGCAGGTCAGCACCAGTCCCTTGCGGCCCTGCCGCTGTGCGTGCTCGGTCATGGCCTTGATCAGCTGACCACCGTACCCGCGGCAGCGGTCCTGTTCCCGCACATCCAGGCCGAAAATCATCTGCCAGGCTCCCTTTTCGTTGTGGAGTCCGGCCTGGTCGTACATGCGGTCTTCCAGGTCCGGCAGGTCGGTCACCATACCGTTGATGAACCCGACCAGGGTCCCATCCTCTTCGGTCAGCAACAGAAAATGCTGTCCGAATACGGCCAGGCGCTGTTGCAGGGCATCCCGGCCGGCGGCTTCTGCCGGCGGAAAACAGGCGGCTTCCAGGGCGGCAACGGCATCCAGGTCCCCGGCCCGGGCGGTTCGTATCATCATTCTGCTTTCTCTCCCCTTGTTTACAAAAGTGTCCCACAATCAGGGGCGGGGTCACCGCTTCGGTTGTGGGACAAAGGTTTTCTTTCAGTGAACCAGCGCAGCCATGGCTTCGCCGGCCTGACGGCCTACCTGCTCGTAGGCGGCCTGGTGATAGTGGAACTGATCCCTCATCAGTGCCAGGCAAGGCGCAAAACTGCCGATGAGGGAAACGTCCGCCATGGTCCGGCACAGTTCTTCCTGGGCCTGGCGGATCACCCCGTATTGTGTGTCTGCCACCCGGCCGTCCGTCCCATCTGGAGAAGTTGCATAGGCGGTATAGTTGAAGTGGCCAATCTGGATCAGGCCGCATTGTTCGGCGCCGGCCTGACGCAGCATGGCCCAGATGCGGGCAAAGTTTTCCCTGTACTCCGGGCCGGAAACATTGTGGTCACCGTCGGTTTCTCCCTGGCACCAGATCACCAGCACATGGGCCGGGGTCCTCTTTTTCTTTTTCAGATACTCCAGCGCGTCCGCCAGACGCCGGGCGGCATCGGCGGCCAGAGTGTCCAGCCACTGGGCGGTGGAAGTACCGCCCTGGGAGGCGGACACCGCCACCACCTGACGGCCGGAAGCTCCGGCGTAGGCATTAACAAAAGCAGAGACCAGGCTGCCGGTTTTCATATCGTGGTCATGGATGCCGCCTTCCCGGTTTTCCTGCCGGCCAAATGGTTCCCGGATGGGAACCAGCCGGTCCGGTGCGGTCACGGCGCGGTATTCCAGCCCCGCCGTTTCCGGGCAGAGCTGAGCCTGGTCGGCTTCGCCCCGGCCCGCCATGTTGGACTGCCCGGCAAACAGGATCAGATCCGTCATGAAAATGCCCCCTCACTCAATGAGCATCGCGTCCCCGAAGGAGAAGAAACGATACTTCTGTTCCACAGCCACCTTGTAGGCTGCCATGGTCTTTTCGTAACCGTAGAAGGCCGCAATGAGCATGATCAGGGTGCTTTCAGGCAGATGGAAGTTGGTGACCAGAGCATCGATGGCATGCAGCTCCACGCCGGGATACAGGAAGATATCGGTGCTGCCGCTGCAGGGCACAATCCTGCCATAGCGGGCCCAGACGGCTTCCAGGGTGCGGCAGCTGGTGGTGCCCACCGCCACCACCCGGTGCCCGTTGGCGCGGGCTTCGTTGATGGCGGCCGCAGCAGCTTCGTCCACACAATACCACTCGGTGTGCATGTGGTGGTCCTCAATGGATTCCTCGTTCACCGGGCGGAAGGTGCCCAGGCCCACATGCAGGGTCACTTCCACGATCTTGACGCCCTTGTCCTGGATGGTTTTGAGCAGTTCCGGGGTGAAGTGCAGCCCCGCAGTGGGGGCAGCAGCGCTGCCCAGTTCTTTGGCGTAGACGGTCTGGTACTGGCTCTGGTCCTCCAGCTGCTTGGTAATATAAGGCGGCAGAGGCATTTTGCCGAACTCGTCCAATTTTTCGTACAGCGTCTGGGTATCATAGGTAAAGGTCACCAGCTTGTTGCCGTCGGGCAGGGTCTCATCCACCACGGCGGTCAGGCTGCCGTCGCCGAAGCGCAGCTTGGTGCCTGCCTGCATGCGGCGCCCCGGACGGGCCAGACATTCCCAGGTATCCCCTTTGGCCTGGCGCAGCAGCAACACTTCGCATACCGCACCGGTGGGGACCTTGTCGCCGATCAGGCGGGCAGGCAGCACCTTGGAATTGTTGAGGACCAGCACATCCCCGGCGTTCAGATGGTCGGGCAAATCACGGAAGATTTCATGCTTGATGGAATCGTCGGCACGGTTGAGGACCATCAGGCGGGCACTGTCCCGCGGGTCGGCGGGTTCCTGGGCGATCAGCTCTTTGGGAAGATCATACCAAAAGTCTTTTTTCAGCATAGTTTTGCATCCTTTTTACGTTGACAATCAGGGGCGGCAATGCTATTATGAACACATGGCGGCGGGCATACATTCCACCGCCGGGAACACAGAGGCGCGGGCAACATCAGTATCCGCAGGTTTTCGGCCAGCCAGGCAGCGGCCGCGGAGAAAGGGTTTCTCGCCGAAGGCGATGCACGGCACGCATCGACCTGGGTCCGCCGCCGAACAGGGACGGAACTGTCATGCCGAAAGGTATGTTGCGCTGTGTTGTATGCAATGTATCATTATATTGCATTTTGTGCCGGTTTTCAAGCCGGTTTTTTTATTGCCTTCGGGTGATGGGAAGCCGCAGACAAACCAAGGCGGAGAGCACCTCTGCCGGATGTGCCGCATAAGATGGATTGTATGCGGGGCACAGCACGAAAGGAAGGTTTTTCGAAGATGAAACAGTACAAAGTTGGCGTTGTGGGCGCGACCGGCATGGTCGGGCAGCGGTTTGTTACCCTGCTGGCCCAGCACCCCTGGTTCCACATCACCGCCCTGGCGGCTTCCGCCCGCTCGGCCGGCAAGACCTATGAAGAGGCCGTGGGCAGCCGCTGGGCCATGCAGACCCCCATGCCGGACAGCGTGAAGGGTATGGTGGTGATGGACGCCGCCGACGTGCAGGCCGTAGCCTCCAAGGTCGATTTTGTGTTCTGCGCCGTGAACATGAAGAAGGAAGAGATCAAGGCGCTGGAAGAGGCGTACGCCAAGGCCGAATGCCCCGTTGTCTCCAACAACAGCGCCCATCGCTTCACCCCGGATGTGCCCATGGTGGTGCCCGAAATCAACGCCGAACACATCGAGATCATCCCCGCCCAGCGCAAGCGCCTGGGCACCAAGCGCGGCTTTATCGCCGTCAAGAGCAACTGCAGCCTGCAGAGCTACGTGCCTGCTTTGCATCCCCTGCGCGGCTACGGCATCACCAAGTGCCTGGTCTGCACCTACCAGGCGATCTCCGGTGCCGGCAAGACCTTCGAAACCTTCCCGGATATTCTGGACAATGTCATCCCCTACATCGGCGGCGAGGAAGAAAAGAGCGAGCAGGAACCCCTGAAGCTGTGGGGCCATATTGAGGGCGACCGCATTGTGTCCGCCGACGGTCCTTCCTTCACGGCCCAGTGCCTGCGGGTGCCCGTTTCCGACGGTCATGTGGGCGCGGTGTTCGTGAGCTTTGAGCGCAAGCCCACCAAGGAGGAAATCCTTTCCGCCTGGGCCGGGTTCCACGGCGCCGCCCAGGACCTGAACCTGCCCAGCGCTCCCAAGCAGTTCCTGCATTACTTTGAACAGAACGACCGTCCCCAGCCCAAGCTGGACCGCATGCTGGAAAACGGCATGGCGGTGAGCATCGGCCGTCTGCGGGAGGACACCCAGTACGATTATAAATTTGTCTGCCTTTCCCACAACACCCTGCGCGGTGCGGCGGGCGGCGCCGTGCTGCTGGCCGAACTGCTGGCCGCCAAGGGCTACCTGGACTGATTTTTGTTCCCTGCCTTTTGTGATCAAGAAGGAGAATCCCCTATGAAGAAGCCCATTTTTACCGGCGCCGGCGTGGCCATCATCACCCCCATGAACCAGGACGGCACGGTCAACTTTGACGAACTGGGCCGGATTATCGACCACCAGATCGACAACGGCACCGACGCCATTATCATCTGCGGCACCACCGGCGAATCCGCCACCCTGACCCATGAGGAACATGTGGCCTGCATCCGCTACGCCGTGGAGCACACCGCCCACCGCATTCCGGTGGTGGCGGGAACCGGTTCCAACCATACCGACTACGCCATCAACCTGTCCCATGAAGCTGAAAAAGCCGGTGTGGACGGTCTGCTGCTGGTGACCCCTTACTACAACAAGGCCAGCCAGGCCGGGCTGGTGGCTCATTTCACCGCCATTGCCAACTCGGTGTCCCTGCCCTGCATTCTGTACAACGTGCCTTCCCGCACCGGATGCAACATCCAGCCTGCCACCCTGGCAAAGCTGGCCAAGATTCCCAACATCAACGCGGTGAAGGAAGCCAGCGGCAACATCTCCCAGGTGGCGGAAGTGGCTGCCCTGTGCGGAGAGGATCTGAACATCTATTCCGGCAACGATGACCAGATTGTGCCCATCCTGTCGTTGGGCGGCAAGGGTGTCATCAGCGTGCTGTCCAACGTAGCCCCCCGCCAGGCCCACGATATCTGCCAGGCCTGGTTTGACGGAAAGCCCGCCGAAAGTCTGCGCCTGCAACTGGATGCCCTGGAATTGTGCCATGCCCTGTTTGCCGATGTGAACCCCATCCCGGTCAAGTGGGCCATGAACCGCCTGGGCTGGGCCGCCGGTCCTTTGCGTCTGCCTCTGTGCCCGCCCGATGAGGCCGTACAGCAGCGCCTGGAAACCGCCATGAAAAATTACGGTCTTCTGAAAGACTGAATCTGAGCCACAGGGCCCGTCGTGTTCCGCCGTGCAGGCGGGCCGCCGCGGGCCCTGTGTGTCTTTTTGCAACAAAGAAAAAGGAAGTGGATTTACCAATGACCGATCTGATCATTCAGGGCATCGGTGGCCGCATGGGCCACGCGCTGCTGGAAAAAATTGCCGCCCGTGATGACTGCCGTGTGGTGGCCGGTGTGGACCAGAAGGCCGGGGATGTGAACGGCATCCCCGTATATGCTTCGGTGAACGACCTGCCCGCCGGAACCAAGGGGGTTCTGATTGATTTCACCTCCCCCGCCGGGGCGGTGGCCGCCGCCGAGTACGGCGCCGCCAACGGTATCCCCTGCGTCATCTGCTCCACCGGCCTGAGCAAGGAGGAGGAAGCCCGCCTGGAAGCCGCCAGCGAGAAGGTGGCCATCTTCCGCAGTGCCAACATGTCGGTGGGCATCAACGTGCTCATTGAGCTGTGCAAGCGGGCCGTGACCCTCTTTGACGGCGAGTTCGACATTGAGATTGTGGAGAAGCACCACCACAACAAGCTGGACGCCCCCAGCGGCACCGCCCTGATGATCGCCGACGCCATCAACGCCCAGGCCGGCGGCAAGTATGAGTATGTGTACGACCGCCACGACGTGCGGCAGAAGCGCGGCGCCCAGGAGCTGGGCATCAGCTCGGTGCGCGGCGGCGGCATTGTGGGTGACCACGACGTGCTGTTCTGCGGTGCTGAGGAGGTTGTGACCCTGAGCCATGTAGCCCAGAGTCGCGGCGTATTTGCGGACGGAGCCATCCAGGCAGCGCTGTTCCTGAACGGCCGCGTCCCCGGCTACTACACCATGAGCGACATGCTGCAAGGGAAACTGTCATGCGTATAAAAAAGGTTGCCATCGCCGTTGGTTTGCTGGCCGCCCTGACGGTTTCTCTGGCCGGTTGCGGCGGCGGGGCCTCGGACACCCTGGGCACACAGGGTGCCCCGGCACCGGCGGAGGAAGTCTTGCCTACCCCGGAGCCGACGCCCACGCCAGAACCCACTCCCACCGTACAGACCGTCCGGTTTTCGGCCAGCGGAGACAACCTGATCCATGAAGGGCTGTACAACCAGGCGCGCCGCCGGGCCCAGGAGGAAGGCAAAGAGGGGTATGATTTCACCTTTGCCTATGAGAATCTGCGGGATTTTTACGCCGGATACGATGTGAACTGGCTTAACCAGGAAACTCTGGTCAACGACGCCTTTGAACCTTCCGGGTACCCCATGTTCTCCACCCCCACCGGCATCTCCGATGCGCTGTACGACATCGGCTTCCGGGTGTTCAGCATGTCCAACAACCACAGCTACGACAAGGGTTCCCAGGGCATCGAATCTTCCCTGGCGCACTGGGCTTCCCTGCCGGAGGACGTGGTGACCGCCGGGTTCTATCCCCTGACCGAGGAAGCGGCCGCCGAATCCGACGGGCTGAGCTACCAGACGGTCAATGGAATCACCATCGGCTATCTTTCCTACACCGAGTACACCAACGGTATCCCCACCCCGGCCGACGCCGAACATGGAGTGGTGTATCTGGATGACACCGAAACCGTCTCCGCCCAGATGGCGCAGATGCGCCCCAACTGCGATGTGCTGGTGGTCAGCTGCCACTGGGGTGTGGAGGGCAGCCACGAGGTGACCGACGGCCAACGGCAGACTGCCCAGTGGCTGGCCGACCAGGGAGCGGACCTGATCATCGGCACCCATCCCCATGTGACCCAGACCGCCCAATGGCTGACGGCCCAGGACGGGCGCCAGGTGTTCGTGGCTTATTCCCTGGGAAATTTCATCAGCGCTCAGTCGGAACCGGACAACATGATCGGTGCAATCCTGAGTGTGGAGTTTGAGAAGACCACCCAGCCGGACGGAAGCAGCAGCGTGACGGTACAAAATCCCCGGCTGATTCCCACCGTGACCCAGTACGAAAACGGATATGCGGATATCCGGGTTTACCTGTACCGGGACTACACCGACGAGCTGGGGGCGGCCCACGGCAATTTCACCCTGGACCGGTCCTACATACAGCAGGTGCTGGAAAGCAGCATCGACCCTGAATTTTTGGTTTTGGAGTAAACGGGTTTTCCCTGACCCGCATTGCAGAAAGGATCTGAGGAACCATGTATGGCGTAAGCAAGATCAGCAGTGAGCAAAACATCATGCTCACCACCTTTCCCGGGGCACAGTACAGTGCCCAAAGCCTGGCCGAACACCTGGATGTGTTTGCCAAGGCCGGCATTGTCGTGGACATGATCTGCCAGAGTGCCCCCCGGGGCAGCGAGGTGGATTTCAGCTTTACCACCAGTTACGACAATTTCACCGCCGTGATGGTGGCTCTGCCCGATGCGGTCAAGAGCAAGCCGCCCCTGATTTCCGGCGGATACAGCAAGATCAACCTCTTCGGGGAAGAGATGGTCACCAGCTGTGGCGTGGCTGCCCGCGCTTTGCAGGCCCTGGCCCAGGTCAGCGTGGAAGTGGTGCTGATCACCACCAGCGACCTGGACATCTCGTTGCTGGTTCGCCAGCAGGACGAGGATGTGGCCCTGGATGCGCTGCGCAAGGCCTTTTCCCTGTAAGCAATCTTTTTCAAATGCAAAAAGCCCTGCCGGGTGTTGTGGTTTGCCACAATTGACCCGGCAGGGCTTTTGTGATTCAGGATTGGATTTCCGGCTCTTGGCTGCGGGTGAACACCTTAGAAGCAAACACCGGCATGTACAGGACCACATACAAAACCAGGGCGATGAGCACATCCGACCAGGCAATCACCTGGTTGCTGATCTGCGCGGAACCGTTATACACCACAATGAGGTTGTTATTGAAGTAGTGCAGCAGCACCGGCACCCAGATGTTGTCGGTTTTGAGGTAGGCCCAGGCGAAGAACACCCCCAGGGTGACACAGACGATGAGCTGGCTCACCAGACTTTGCAGGGAAGTTTCGGGGCTGTAATAGAAAAGGTTCAGCGGCAGATGCCAGAGCCCCCAGGCCACGCCCAGCACCAGTACCCCCAGCCGCGGGCCGAACTTTTGCTGCAGCCGGGGCTGCAGGTAATAGCGCCAGCCGTATTCTTCCCCAAAGAAAGCGGTGAAGCTGAGGAAGAAATTGGGGATCAGCACCACCAGCAGAATCCACGGTGCGGGGGTTGCCCAGTACGCCAGGTATTCCCCCATCTGGCCGGAAGGCAGCACGGACAAAAACACCGACACGGTACGCAATAGAATGAACAACAGCACATACAAAAGGGCCTTAACGCCGCCATGCCAGCAAAGCCCGCTGGATTGGCGGGTCTGCTTTTTTTCGGTCATCAGGAAGATCCAGGCCGGAATACAGCCGATGACAATGACAGCATTGCAGACTGTTGTCCAGTCCATGGCAGGGGCCGCCACCGCGCCGATACAGCAGCCCACCATCACCAGGGTCAACACGAGAAACAGCCCGTAAAACCGACGGGTAAGCCCCGGTTCACCCCGCCGGGTTACCAGCAATGCCACCATGGCTCCCGCCGCGGGATAAAACATCTGGGCGTTGGGAAAGGCATCCGTCCCCCAGCCATTGCGCTGGCAGATTCCCAACGGTATGCCCATAAGATAGGGTATGCCGAATGCAATCAGGAAAAAGAGCAGCAATTCTTTTCCGGTATACGCTTTGGGTTGGTTGTTCATGATTTTGTCTCCTCCTCTTCGGTATTGTCCGGGTCCTCCGTTTCATGGTCCAGAGCACCGCGGCGTTTGTAATACAACCAAGAACTGGCTTGCAGAGCGCCGAATGTCAGGGCAAAGGTGAACACCCCGCCGAGAGCCGCCCCAGGCCAATAACTCCATTGCCACCAGTCCTGGCGGCTGTTGCGCACCATGTAGAATACAGTCACGGCTGCTCCTCCCAACGCGGACCACATGACATTGGTCTTTGCCGTGGGATGCGCATCAAAGGTCGTCCAGATGCCGTTGCGCAGATACTCGATCAGGCTATAGGCGCACATGAGCATGAAGATGATCCATTCCGCCATGTACTGTTCCGGCGGCACATCTGACGCCGCCTGCACCGCAATGGCAATGAGAAGGGCTGTCCAGGTTCCCCAGAATCCCCGGTTGTTGATGGTCAGCATCTTCTGGGTCTGCATTTCATCCAGCTTGTTCTGTATATGAAACGGATTTTTCATTCTTCTTCCTCCCAGAACAGTTCGTCCAGCGTTTTGCCCAGCACCCGGCATATGGCCCGGCACAGCCGGATGGTGGGATTATACTCCCCTTTTTCGATGGCGTTGATGGTCTGCCGTGTGGCTCCCACCGCCTGCGCCAGCTGTGCCTGGGTCATGTCTTTTTCCGCCCGGGCCGCTTTCAATTTCAGATTTTTGGCCATGGGCTCCCACATCCTTCCTGCCACTGGCCGTTTTTCTTTCTGAGGCCAGTATAACATCCGTCTTACATTTTGTCAATTATATTTTACTTTTTGTCGGGTGTAATCTGGGTTTGCGTTGCACAGCCATGCCCTGTGTGGTATCATACAGACAAAGACTCTTCAAAGGAATGAATGCAGATGCAATATGGATTTCTCCGTTGCGCGGCGGTCAGCCCGGCCTTGCGGGTTGCCGACTGCGAATACAATGCCCGGGCTGTGATTGCAGCCATGCAGCAGGCCGAAGCGGACGGCGTGCGACTTCTTTGCCTGCCGGAACTGTGCCTGACCGGCTATACCTGCAGCGATCTGTTTTTACAGCAAACCTTGTATGAAGGCGCCGAAACTGCCCTGAAACAGATTCTGGAAGCCAGCTGCGGGCTGAACCTGGTGGTCCTGGTGGGATTGCCGGTGCAGCTGGGCGGCAAGCTGTACAACTGTGCCGCTGTGGTCTGCGGCGGGCGTCTGCTGGGACTTGTCCCCAAAACGCACCTGCCCAACTATGCCGAATTCTATGAGAAGCGTCACTTTGTGCCGGGGCCCCGGGCGGCGCGCACCGTCTGCCTTGCTGGGCAGGAAGTGCCTTTTGGTACCGATTTGCTGTTTACCTGCCGTCAGATGCCGGACTTTGTGCTGGGCATTGAGGTATGCGAAGACCTGTGGGCACCGGTACCGCCCAGCTGCCGCCATGCCCTGGCCGGGGCCACGGTGATCGCCAACCTTTCGGCCAGCGATGAGACGGTGGGCAAAGCGGCCTACCGCCAGGAACTGGTCTGCGGGCAGAGTGCCCGGCTGCTCTGCGGGTATCTGTACGCCGACGCGGGCCATGGGGAAAGCACCACAGACATGACCTTTGCCGCCCACAACCTGATTGCGGAAAACGGCACCTTGCTGGCCCAGACCGAACCGTTCGGCACCGGCAAGGCCATAACCGAGATTGATGTGGGACGCATGCGCCAGGAGCGGCTGCGCAACACCACCTTTGAGCCGGAGGATGCAGGATATACCACCGTCCCCTTTGATCTGACCGTAACCGAAACACCTTTGAGCCGCACCTTCTCCCCCACCCCCTTTGTGCCGGACACCACCGACGCCCGCAGCGAGCGCTGCGAACTGATTCTGCGCATCCAGGCGGAAGGCTTGGCCAAGCGCATGGAACACACCCATGCCGCCTGCGGGGTCATCGGCATTTCGGGCGGGCTGGATTCCTGCCTGGCCCTGTTGGCTGCCGTGCGGGCCTGCAAGGTGCTGGGCCGCAGCCCCCAGGACATTGTGGCCATCACCATGCCCTGTTTCGGCACCACCAAGCGCACCCGCTCCAACGCCGAAATCCTGTGCGATGCCCTGGGTGTGCAGTTCCGGGAGATCAACATCACCAACACGGTGCAAAGCCATTTTGCGGACATCGGCCAGGATGACAAGACCTACGACGTAACCTATGAAAACTGCCAGGCCCGGGTACGTACTCTGGAACTGATGGATTACGCCAACAAGAACGGCGGGTTTGTCATCGGCACCGGCGACCTGAGCGAGCTGGCCCTGGGCTGGGCCACCTACAACGGCGACCACATGAGCATGTACGGCGTGAACGCCGGCATTCCCAAGACCCTGGTACGGCACATTGTGCGATATGTGGCCGACACCTGCACCAGCGAGGAACTGCGGGATGTGCTGCTGGATATTCTGGACACCCCGGTCAGCCCCGAACTGCTGCCCGCCGCCGAGGACGGCACCATCGCCCAGCAGACCGAAAAGCTGGTAGGCCCCTATGAGCTGCACGACTTCTACCTGTACTACGTGCTGCGCTGTGGCTTCGGACCCGCCAAGATTTATCACATTGCCCAGGCGGCCTTTGACGGAAAATACACCGCCGACGTACTGCTGTACTGGCTGAGGAACTTCTACCGTCGGTTCTTTGCACAGCAGTTCAAGCGCAGCTGCCTGCCCGACGGCCCCAAGGTGGGTTCGGTGACGCTGTCCCCCCGCGGAGACTGGCGCATGCCCAGCGACGCCTGCAACACCCTGTGGATGCGGGAACTGGAAACCCTGCAATAATTTTTCCCACAAACAAAATTGCCCCCGGATGCGGTCGGTTTGCACCGACCCACCCGGGGGCGTATTTTTATGGCATCCGGCGCAAATCCGCGTCGAGGCTTTCGTAGGTATACAGGGTATTGAGCACCGAAAGCAGCTCTTTTTTGCTCAGGCGGGGCGGCAATCCCAGGCGGCAAAGCAGAGCACGGCGTCGCTCGGCACTGTTGGCCGTGCCGGAAATGCCCCACTCATACAAATCCGTATAGGTGATGAGCCGGGGATTTTCCGGCACGCCTTGAGGGGAATCGGGTACCGAGGCCAGAGCCGTCTGCAATCCCTGCAGGATCAGTTCATCCCGGACGCCTTCCACCCCCAAAAGCCCCTCCTTGCCGGGCTCCGCCTTGCGGCTCTCCTTGCCCGCGATGGCGGGCACATAGGCCTGCCGCACATAGGCCGCCCCCACCAGATTGGTGACAAAATGCCGGATCTTGAATCCGGCGGCGTCCGAATCGGTGAGGATGACAAGGCCCCGGGCGCGGGCCGTCTGCTTGAACAGATTCTGCCGGGCTTTGTCCTTGAAGATGGCAAATCCGTCGGTGGTCAGGATCATGGTATCCACCAGATTGGCCAGCCGGGCGGCGTCATAGCGGCCCTCCACAATCACGGCGGGACGAATGGTCAGTTTCATGCGCGCCTCCCGGAACTGCTGTACAGCCCCAGCTCGCACAGGGCCTTTTGCAGCAAAAGGTCCGGCGGCAGACGGCTTCCCTTCAGATCGGTATCCAGCTTTTGCAGCACCCGCAGGCTCTGTTCCAGCCGGGTGCGGTCGTAGCGCATGGCGGTCTGTTCCGCGTTGCCCAACCGGTAGTTCCATTTGCCGGTATAGCTGAAGTCCTTGGCCATATCGCTGAGCTGACGGCGGCTCTTGCGGGTGAGGAAGGCCCGGTACACATCCAGATAGTTGCCGATGAGCGCGCCGGTGATCAACACCGGGTCGTTTTGCAGTTCCAACAGGGTCTGCAGTTTTTCCAGAGCCTGGCGGGTTCGCCCCGCCGCCACCAGTTTGACCATATCGAAGGTGTCGGCGTCCAGGGTGACGGTGCCCAGCTGCTGGATCATCTCGGTGGTGATGGTGCCGTAATTGGCCAGGGCTGCCAGCTTGTCGATCTCGCTGTGCAAAAGGAACTGGTCCTCCCCGCAGCGGTCCAGGAGCATGCCTTCGGCACCGGGGGCAAACCGGGCTCCCGTTTCTTCCGCCCAGGAACGGGCCATTTCCTGCAGGGCCGCACGGTTGGGCTTGGCGATCTGCACACAGTAGCCGATCTTTTCGCAGGCGGAAATCAGCTTTTGCTCCCGCTTGCCGGGACGCAGCTTGCCGTATTTTTCTTCCATGACGCTGGTCAGTACGAACACGGCATTTTCGGTATCGGCCAGGGTATCGCAGAACTCCTGCAAATCCTTGTCCGAGTAAGCGGACGGCCGGACCAGGGGCATCAGGACCAGACGCCGCCCGCCGAAAAAGGAGATGGTCCCGGCAGCAAGCACAATTTCCTCCACGCTGGGCGTGGGTCCGTCCAGCACCGTGGTCTCTGGATCATCTTCCGAAAGCGCCTTTTCCACCTTGGCGGCGGCACTGCGCACCAGGGCTTCGTCTCCGGCGTAGAAATAAAAAACCGAGCATCCGGCTTTCAGCTGTTTTTTCAGCTCGTTTTCACTGTACAGCAACTGCCTTGCCCTCCTCCAATACAATACTTTTTCCCGGGCGGATCGCCGCAGCGGGTTCTTCTCCCCCGAAGACAACCGTTTCGGCTTTTTCCAGCCAGCGGGGAGATACGGTATTTACCATAATGATATCGGCCGACACACAATCCGGCAGGCTTCCCGCCGCGCAGAGCAGGTCCACGTAAACCGGCGCAGGCAAGTCTGGCTGACCGGCAGCCGCCGCCAGGCGGAAGGCATCCACCTGCACCACACAGAGGGTACCGTCCGACGATCCGTAACAATCTGCGGTTATCCCGTCGGCCAGGCAAACCGTACAGCTCTGCCCCTGCAGCCGGGAGAGCTCCACCACCATGGATGCTTCGGAAAAATCCAGCGTCTGTTTTTCCTGCCGAAGGTCGATCACAGCCGTCCAGGCGGGGGCACCGTTCTCTGCCAGACATTCCCACACCGCGTTCAGATTGGCGGCCCCGCCTCGGAACAGAACCACCGCCTGTCCGTCCCGGATCAGCACGGTGCAGGCATTGCCGGCGGTGCCCACCATCAGAACACGAAGAACGCCCGCCTGCATGGTCACCCCCAAAACGATGGCCAGCCCCAGGCAGGTCACAGCGGCCGGTATGTACCACAGCATCCGCCGTTTTGCCCAGAACACGAGCCCCAGACCGGCCAGTATACACCAGATAAGCAGGGCGTACCGCCGGGGCAGATATAGTCTTGCTCCCGGCAGGTCGGTACACCAACGGACCAATGCGTACTGCCAGGACAGCCAGACGGAAAGTGCCAGGCTCAGCAGATGATGCAGCGGCCCCAGCCAGGGCAAGGCGGCAGCCACCAGTACCAGAAGTCCCAGAATGAGCGCCGGGCGCAGCATCCAGACGGTAAGAAGGTTTGCCGGGATGGCGGCACCGCTGGCCGAAAGGCCGTGGACCATCAGCACCGGCAGGGTGGCCAGAGAAGCCACGGCAGCCGTCTCCACCGCCTCCAATATGCGCAGAGCCCTTTCCATAACGCGGTAACGCCACGTCCGGGCATCGTCCTCCCCTTCCGGCAACAATCTTTGCCGCTGCCACTCTCCTAGCCGGCCGCTGAGCTGTACCCCCAGCACACCGCAGAAGGAAAGCTGAAAGCCGATGTCACAAGGGGCCCAGGCATTGGGCAGACTGATGAGCACCGCCGCCAGGCCCAGGGAATTCAGAAGGTCCGGTGGCTGCAGCAGTGCATAGCCCAGCAGCGCAATCAGGTAGATGATTCCGGCGCGCAGCACCGACACGGGGAATCCGGTCAGCGCCATATAAAACACGGTCATCAACGCCTGCACCGCCAGATAGGGTCTGAAGAAGCGCCATTTTCTGCCGCCTGCGGCGAGGATGCCGCACAAAAGCGAAAGATGCAGCCCCGAAATGGCCAGCAGGTGGGAAACACCGGCGGCGCGGAAGGCATCCTCCACCGTCTGGGTCAGGCGGCTTTTGTCGCCCAGGAGCATGGCGGCCTCGATGCCGCCCAGTTCCGCAGGCATCCAGACGCACAAGGCGCGGGAAAGGCGTTGACGCAGGCGGTACAATCCAAAGATCCAGGAACCGGACGGTTCCAGCGGAGCATATCCGCCGGTGTACTCTGCTTCCAGATAAACGCCGTCGGCGTAATGGCTTTGCCGGTACCGGTCCGAAGAGATGGCCTGCAGGGTGAAGGTGGCTTCAAACCGGTCCCCCGGTTCCGCTGCGGGAAAGGCACTGCAGTTGACCTTGATGTTGCAATCCCGTCCGTTCATCTGCACCAGATGCAGAGTGCCCCGCAGGCTGCCGTCCTGGTAGGAGGCTTCGGCATCCGTCATCACCACCGCCCGGGCGGTTACCGTCTGCCCGGCCAGGCGAAGCTGGGGCTCGACCACCAACATGCCGAACCAGAAGGCCCAGAACAGACCACTCATCACCCCGGCGAGAACCGGGGCGGCAGCCGGCCAGGACGAATGTTTGCGCAACGCACAAAACAACAGGATCAAAACCACAAAAGCCGCCGTCGGCAGCACAGCCAACGGCGGCAGACACACTGCGGCCAGCTCTGCCATTGCAAAGGCAAAACCAAAGCCAGCCAGCTTGCGTGTCATGATGGATCAGTGAAAAAACAAAGGCAGCGGAGCCAGGAAGGTAATATCGGTCCGCTTGGCAGCGTCACCTTCCGCCAGCGCAGCGCAGCAGCCCACAACGGTGCCGGTGCTCTTGGCTGCCAGCGTTTCCAGTGCATGCAGACTGCCGCCGGTGGAGATCACGTCATCCACGATCAGGATGCGCTTGCCGTTCATATAATCAATGTCCTTGCGGTCAATGACCAGCACCTGCTTGCCGGCAGTGGTGATGGATTCGTCCTCGATCACCACAGGGTCCTGCATATACAGCTTGGCACCCTTGCGGGCAGGAATCCACTGTTTGCCGCTCTGACGCGCCATCTCGTAAGCCAGAGGAATGCCCTTGGCTTCCGCGGTGAGGATCACATCAAATTCGGGGCACTTTTTCAGCAGTTCGGCAGCACAGGCCACGGTCAGTTCCACATCGCTGAACATGATGAAGGCAGCAATGTCCATGTGATCGTTGACCTTGCAGATCGGCAGTTCACGGGTCAGGCCCGCCACATGCAGAGTATAGGTTTCAGCCATTTTTTCTTCCTCGTTTCCAGTGAATCAAACAAACATCCGTGGAACTTCCACGATCAGCCCGGAGGCCAGGCAAGGCTGCGGCCCGCCAGCACATGGAAATGCAGGTGCTTGACGCTCTGACCACCGTCTTCGCCCACGTTGGACACGATGCGGTAGCCCTTTTCCTCCACGCCGAGGTCACGGCACAGCTTGGCCGCCACCGCGAACACATGCCCCAGCAGCGCGGCATCGTCCTCCGTCAAAGCGGCGGCGGACTGGATGTGCTGCTTGGGAATGATGAGGAAATGCACCGGAGCCTGGGGATCAATGTCGTAGAAAGCCAGCAGGGTGTCATCCTCATACAGCTTGTTGGAAGGAATCTCCCCCGCTGCAATCTTGCAGAACAGGCAATCGGCCATGGTATCTCCTCCTTTTTGCATAAAATCAAAGGTACACTGTCAGTATAGCATATTTATGCGTTCTTTTCCAGTTCCTTCTTGACGATATCCTGCACGGCGTTGAGGGCGTCGTCGATCTTGGAGGTATCCCGGATACCGGCCATGGCGAAATCGGGCTTGCCGCCGCCGTTGCCGCCGGCAATGGCCGCAATCTGCTTGACCAGAACGCCGGCCTTCAGGCCCTTGGCCTGGGCCTGCTTGCCCACGCCCACAGCCAGGGTGGTCTTTTCGCCCTGGGTGCCGATCAGAGCACCCACGGCGTCGGGAGCCTTGTCACGCAGCTTGTCCATCATGCTGCGCAGGGTGTCGGGGCTGGTGCCGTTGAGGAACATGGTGACGATGCGCACGCCCTCCACCACAGCGGCGGATTCGAACATGCCTTCAATCTGGGTGGAAGCCAGCTGGGCCTTGGCGATGTCCAGCTGCTTGCCGGTCTCCTTGAGCTCGGCGCTCATGGCCTCGGCACGGGCGGGCACGTCCTTGATGTTGTTGGCCTTCAGGGCGGCAGCGGTGCGGGTCAGTTCGGCGGTGCGCTCATCCAGCAGAGCCAGCACGCCGTAGGCGGTGGTGGCTTCAATACGGCGGATGCCGGCGGCCACGCTGCTCTCGGACAGAATCTTGAAGCAGCCGATCTCGGCGGTGTTGTGCACATGGGTGCCGCCGCAGAACTCCACGCTCCAGTTGCCGGCGTCCACCACGCGGACGATATCACCGTACTTTTCGCCGAACAGGGCCATGGCGCCCATCTTCTTGGCTTCCTCGATGGGCAGATTGTTCACGTTGACGGGGATGGCCGCATAGATCTTCTCATTCACGCGACGCTCCACCTCGGCCAGCTCTTCCGGCGTGACGGCGCTGAAATGGGTGAAGTCAAAGCGGGTGATGTGGTCGTCCTGGTAGCTGCCGGCCTGGTGCACATGGTCGCCCAGCACTTCGCGCAGGGCTTTCTGCATCAGGTGGGTGGCGGTGTGGTTGCGGCAGATGGCTGCACGGCGGGCGGTGTCCACGCTGGCGTTCACTTCGTCGCCCACATGGATGGTGCCGTCCAGCAGGGTGCAGGTGTGCACGAAGTAGCCCTTCGGGGTCTTCTTCACGCCCACCACCTTGAGGTTGGCGTCCTTGCAGGACAGATAGCCGGTATCAGCCACCTGGCCGCCCATCTCGGCGTAGAAGGGGGTGTGGTCCAGCACCACCAGCACGCCTTCACGGGGATCGGAATCATCGGAGGCCACGGCGTCGCAGATTTCTTCGCCGTCGGACAGAGCCACCACGGTGGCGGATTCGTTCAGGGTGTCGTAACCGTCAAAGACGGTGGCTTCGGCGCTCAGTTCGCCGAACAGGTCGGCGGCCCAGCCGGAGATATCCTTGGACAGGCGCTCGGCGCGGGCACGCTCCCGCTGCTTGTTCATCTCCACATGGAAGGCGTCCTCGTCCACCTGGATGCCGGATTCGGCGGCGATCTCCTTGGTCAGGTCCAGGGGGAAGCCGAAGGTATCGTTGAGCTTGAAGGCGTCCGCACCGGTCAGCACGGTCTCGTTCTTGCTCTTCAGATCATCGATCATGCCGTTGAGGATGTTCAGGCCGGCGTCGATGGTGCGGGAGAACCGCTCTTCCTCGGTGCCGATGACCTTCTTGATATACTCCTCATGCTCACGCAGTTCGGGGTAACCGGCCTCGCTGGAGACGATGACGGTCTCCACCAGATCGGTGAGGAAGGGGCCCTGGATGCCCAGCATACGGCCATGGCGGGCGGCACGGCGCAGCAGACGGCGGAAGACGTAGCCGCGGCCTTCGTTGGAAGGCAGGATACCGTCGGAAGCCATGAAGGTGGTGGAACGGATATGGTCGGTGATGACGCGGATGGAGATGTCATCCTTCTCGTTTTCGCCGTACTTCTTGCCGGACAGGCGCTCCACATGGTGCAGCACCGCAGCGACGGTATCCACCTCGAACAGGTTGCCCACGTCCTGCATCACGCAGGCCAGACGCTCCAGGCCCATGCCGGTATCGATGTTGGGTTTGGGCAGGCGCTCATAGTGGCCCTTGCCGTCGGAGTCGAACTGGCTGAACACCAGGTTCCAGATCTCCATGTAGCGGTCACAGTCGCAGCCGACCTTGCAGGTAGGCTTGCCGCAGCCGTGCTCGGGTCCGCGGTCATAGTAGATTTCGGAGCAGGGGCCGCAGGGACCGGAGCCATGCTCCCAGAAGTTGTCTTCCTTGCCGAAACGGACCATGTGGTCTTCGGGCACGCCCACCTTCTTGGTCCAGATATCGTAGGCTTCGTCGTCGTCCAGGTAGACCGAGACATACAGCTTTTCGGCGGGGATTTCCAGCTCACCGGTCAGGAACTCCCAGGCCCAGGGAATGACCTCTTCCTTGAAGTAGTCCTGGAAGCTGAAGTTGCCCAGCATCTCGAAGAAGGTGCCGTGGCGGGCGGTGATGCCCACGCGCTCGATGTCCGGGGTGCGGATGCACTTCTGGCAGGTGGTCACACGGTGACGCGGGGGTTCTTCCTGGCCCAGGAACCATTTCTTCATGGGGGCCATGCCGCTGTTGATCAGCAGCAGGCTGGGGTCATCTTTGGGAACCAGCGGAAAGCTGCCCAGGCGCAGGTGGCCTTTGGTTTCAAAATAATGCAGGTACTTTTCGCGCAGTTCATTCAATCCGGTCCATTGCATTGTTCTCAATCTCCCATTTTGCTATTGATGTGTACGGCCATGCAGGCTTTGCCACAAAAGAAAACAGCCCCCGCCCCACCAAGGGACGAAGGCTGACAAGCTTCCGTGGTACCACCCAAGTTGCAGGGAACTTCCCTGCCGCTTTGCTTTGCGTTAACGCCGCAACTACGCCCGGTTTTTCCGGGGGCTCCGGGGTGGCGCTGCCACGGTGACGGCAGAAACCTTTCAGCTGCTGGTTTCCTCTCTTGTTGCCGGATGCCGTGACATTGGCCCGTTCACAGCCGTTGTCATATCCTTTGTTAGTATACGACGCCATTGGCCTGTTGTCAACCGGTAACGGACAGATTTTCGGCCGTTTCTGCGGTATTTTGTCCCTCCAGCACCGCAATGGCATCCACCACCCGGGCAAAGATGGCCGCGCTGGATGTGACGGGTTCCAGGGTGGTATCCTGCAACACGGTCACCGTGTACCGGGGCTCCTCTGCGGGCCAGAAGCCGGAAAACCAGTAGTTGAGCAGTTCCTCCCCTTCCTCGTCAAACTGTCCCGTCTGGGCCGTGCCGGTTTTGCCGCCCGCCTGCCCCGCCTCCGGTGCCGCCTGGCGGCCGATGCCTTCCTCCACCACACTGGTAAGCATGCTGCGCAAAACAGCGGCCGTGGCTTCATCACAGACCGGCTGGTCGTCGGCGGTTTCCATGGGCTGTACCACGCCCATGGTTTCGGCATCCACCACCCCCCGCACAAAGCTTGGCGCCTTCCACACGCCGCCGTCGGCAATGGTGTTCATCATGGCAGTGATCTGCAAGGGCGTCACAGTCAACGCCCCCTGCCCGAAGGAGAGCATGGCCAGCTGCCCGCCGTCGGTGTCCGCCACCGCCGAGGCCTGGGGCAGATTGCCCTCAGCGCTCTTGAGCCCCGGGGCCACCGCTGTGGCCTGACCGAAGCCCAGTGCCTGGGCCGTGCGCAGAATGCGTTCCCCGCCCAGCAGACGCCCCAGCTCGATGAAATAGCAGTTGCAGCTCTGTTCCAGCGCCCCGCGAAGATTCACCGTCCCATGGGCCCGGCCTTCGGCACACCGGAACACCTGGTCCCCCACCTCCACGCTGCCGGTACAGTCGTGGGTGAACCAGCTGTACCCGGCCTGGTAGGCCGCCACCGCCAGCACCACCTTGAACACCGACCCGGCGCTGAACGCCGACAGGGGGCGGTTGATCAGGGAGGTGTCATCCGCCTCGATGCTCTTGACCAGGTCGTCCGGGTCAAACTCCGGCATGCTCACGCTGGCCAGAATCTCCCCCGTCTGCACGTCCATAACCAGGATGCAGCCCCGCTCCATACTCTGGGCCGCGATCCCCTCACAGGCGCGCTGTAGATTGGCGTCCAGGGTGAGCTGCACCCCCTGGCTGGTGCCGTCGGTGGCCTGCAGTTCCGGCTGGGTACCGGTCATCAGGGACCCATGGGCCGTGGTGGTACAGGTGACCGTGCGTGTATCCCCCGCCTGGGCCAGCACATCCTCGTAAGCCAGTTCCAGGCCGGATACCCCCACGCCCTCCCCGTTCAGGTAGCCGATGAGATGCCGGGCGATGGGATTGGGCAGGTATCGCTGGGCCCCCGTATAGGTATAAACTCCGTTGGCGCTGAGATCGGTGGAGACCTCCACCAGAAACGGTGTCATGCTGTTGCGTTTTTCGTACAGCTGCGCCTGTTCCTCAAAGCTCACATAGGGGAACAGGGTGGCATAGCTGGAATCCCCGGGGATGCACAGGGCGTACCAGCGGGGTTCGGTGCCGGTAAGCTGTCGCCCGTCCCGATCATAGAAATTGCCGCGGCTGCGGGGCAGCTCGGTCTCGGAAAGGCTCTGGCCGCCGGCACTGGCCGCATAGGCGGTATCGGTGCAAATCCAGTAAACGCGGCACAAAACGGCGGCACACAGCACCGTCAGCGCGCTGCACAAAGCGTACAATCTGCGTAGGGTCAACCTGGGAGCCTCCTTTCCGGTTACGGAAAGTATGCCCCGCTTGAAGCGTTCCTACACCATACAGCTTCCAAACAAAGATATCCCGCCGGTTTTGCGCGCCGGCGGGATGTGATATTGGTTATTCGGGTTGGCCGTGTTTGACATGGCGGCGCCTCAACAGCCAGACCACCAATCCGGCCAGCAGGATCCCCGGCAGAAAGCCAAGGGAATCCACCCCCACATCGGTGGCCAGCATAGCGCGGCCGGGCACAAAATACTGATGCAGTTCATCGGTGGCGGCAAACGTCACACAGGCTGCCGCAGCCGCCAGGGCACTGCGTGGCAGTGTTTTTCCCCACCGCCAGCTGACTGCCGTGACCATCATGCTGGCCCCCAGAACCGCGTAGATATACACATGGGCCCACTTGCGCACATTTGCCTGCACATTGCCGCTGAACCATTCCGGGATGAAAACATCCGCCGTTCCGCTCTGCTGCACCCGGTCCAGAACCTGTTCACTCAAAGCGCCGGATTGTGCCCCGGGCTGGGAGGAAAACAGAAAAATCAGCACCATGACCCCCAGGGTGACGGCAAGAGAAATCCATTTTTTCATCAGGTATACTCCTTTATCATTCCGTCTTTCAGCATAACAGGTTTGGCCGCCTTGTGCAAGCGCAAACAAAAAGCCCTGCCGGGGGCTTGCGGGGTCCCGGCAGGGCTTTGCTTATTCAATTGCGATGGCGCGCAACGGCAATTAGTACATGCCGCCCATGTCACCACCGGCCGGAGCGGCCGGAGCCGGCGGTTCCGGCAGATCGGCAACCAGGCTTTCGGTGGTCAGCACCATGGAAGCAACGCTGGAAGCGTTCTCCAGAGCGGAGCGGGTAACCTTGGTCGGGTCGACGATGCCGGCCTCAATCATGTCTTCCACATACTCTTCCTTCTGGGCGTCATAGCCGTAGTTGGGCTTGCCAGCCTGCAGGATGTTGTTGATGATGACGCTGCCTTCCAGACCGGCGTTGGCCGCGATCTGGCGCACGGGAGCTTCCAGAGCCTTGCGGACGATCTTGGCGCCGGTGCGCTCGTCGCCCTCCAGCTCGGTGATCAGCTTGTCAACAGCGGGGATGGCGTTCAGGGTAGCCGTGCCGCCGCCGGCAACGATGCCTTCCTCAACAGCCGCCTTGGTGGCGTTCAGGGCATCCTCGATGCGCAGCTTCTTGTCCTTCATTTCCACTTCGGTGGAAGCGCCGACCTTGATGACAGCCACGCCGCCTGCCAGCTTGGCCAGGCGTTCCTGCAGCTTCTCGCGGTCGAAGTCGGAGGTGGCAGTGGAGATCTGGCTGCGGATCTGGGCCACACGGTCCGCGATCTGCTGCTTGTCGCCGTTGCCGCCGACGATGGTGGTGACTTCCTTGGTCACCTTGACCTGACGGGCAGTGCCCAGCATGGCCAGGGTGGCGTCCTTGAGCTCATAGCCCAGATCGCTGCTGATGACGGTACCGCCAGTCAGGATGGCGATATCCTGCAGCATCTCCTTGCGGCGATCGCCAAAGCCGGGAGCCTTGACGGCCACCACGTTCAGGCCGCCACGCAGACGGTTGATGATCAGGTTGGACAGAGCGTCGCCTTCCACATCCTCGGCCACGATCAGCAGCTTGCGGCCGGACTGGATGACCTGCTCCAGCAGAGGAACGATATCCTGGAAGACGCTGATCTTCTTATCGGTGATCAGCACGCTGGCATCGTCAAAGACAGCTTCCATCTTCTCGGTATCGGTGACCATATACGGGGTGATATAGCCGCGGTCAAACTGCATGCCTTCCACCACTTCGGTGTAGGTCTCGGCAGTGGTCTTGTTCTCCTCGATGGTGATGACACCGTCGGCGGTGACCTTTTCCATGGCGTCCGCAATCAGCTGGCCGATCTCGGCATCACCGGCAGAGACAGTGCCGACACGGGCGATGTCCTTGGTGCCGTTGACCTTCTGGCTGTGAGCCTTGACAGCTTCCACAGCGGCGCCAATGGCCTTCTGCATGCCGCGCTTGATGTCCATGGGGTTGGCACCGGCGGTGACGTTCTTCATGCCTTCGGTGACCAGAGCCTGGGCCAGGACGGTGGCGGTGGTGGTACCGTCGCCGGCAGCATCATTGGTCTTGGTAGCGACTTCGCGAACCAGCTGAGCGCCCATGTTCTCGAACGGATCCTTCAGCTCAATCTCCTTGGCGATGGTGACACCGTCGTTGGTGATGAGGGGGCTGCCGAACTTCTTGCCCAGCACAACGTTGCGGCCCTTGGGGCCCAGAGTGATCTTGACGGTATCGGCCAGCTGGTCGATGCCGGCGCAAAGAGCTTTACGGGCTTCCTCGCCCTGTTTGATCTGTTTAGCCATAGTATATCTCTCCTTACCTTATGCAGCGTGATTATTCCACAATGGCCAGAATGTCGCTCTGGCGGACGATGGTGCATTCTTCCCCATCGACCTTGACCTCGGTGCCGGAGTACTTGCTGGTCAGGACCTTATCGCCAACCTTGACGATCATTTCCACTTCCTTGCCGTCCACGTTGCCGCCCGGGCCCACAGCCAGAACTTCGGCAACCTGGGGCTTTTCCTTGGCGGAACCGGTCAGGATCAGGCCGCCCTTGGTGGTTTCTTCTTCTTCGACCAGTTTGATGACAACCCGGTCTGCCAGAGGTTTGATTTTCATAGTGAAATATCCTCCCTTATAATTAAAAATCTCGTTTGATGTTTTGTTTTAGCACTCATTTATCTTGAGTGCTAAATACATTGTAGTCACTTACCCATCAAAAATCAAGTATCCGAAGTATAAAATTTTTGTGAACAATATTTTTCTTCGTTTGTACGTCTGATTATTTTTTTTGTTTTTCTTTTGTCCGGCCGTTTTTTTGCCCCGGAAGTCGCTTTTAACGCCTCATAGCTTTGTTAGCAGTCCATCCGGCACCAAACCAACAATTTTCGCCTGCCTCACGGACGGCGGTCCGGGCGCACAAAGGGCGGTCGGATCTGTTCATCCAGCAGCAGCCGGTAACATTCCGGGCGTCGGTAGGCATTGCCGTGCACCTCGGTTTGCCGGTATGCACGCAGCATATCCATATCAAAGTCGGCCAGATAGATTCCCGCTTCCCCGCCTGCCTCCAGAAGGCAGGTATCCCGGGACTGGGGCAGATCGGGCAGGTACGCCACGCCGTCAAAGGCCGAGGAATGGCCGTTGCAGTCCGGCCAGCCGGCGGGATAGTTGCAGGTGGCCAGCCCCATCATGTTTTCGTAGGCGCGGGCGCGCAGCTGGGCAAGGCGGTTGATCTCCATGGGACAGGCGTTGGGTACCAGCACGATTTCCGCGCCCTGCAGCATCAGGAGCCGGGCGCTTTCGGGAAATTCCCGGTCGTAGCAGATCATGGCACCGATGCATACCCGACCTTGGGCAGTGTCCAAATCCGCCGTATAGAATGCATTGCCCCGCCCCAGGCAGGCTTCCTCCCCGAAATCGCAGGTGTGCACCTTGGCATAGTGCAGAACCATTGTCCCCCGCCGGTTAAACACAAACAGGGCGTTTTTTGCCTGGGAGTCGTCCCATTCCAGACAGGTCACCCCCACCGCCATTTCCAGTTCCCGGGCACAGGATGCAAAGGCCCGCAGAAATTCATGGTCCGGCGGGACAGCCATGGCCCGGCGCCGGACGGGGTCCCGGGAAATGGTATAACCGGTGCTCCACATTTCGGGAAACAGGGCAAGATCTGCCCCCATAGCCTTGGCCCGGCGGCAGGCCTGCAATCCGATTGCCTGATTTTCCTGCAGGGTTTTGCCGGGAAGCAACTGCAGGAGGGCCACACGAAAATGCTGCATCTCTCTCCTCCTTTTTGACAAAGCAAAAGAGCGGCGGCCGCCCGGAGGCAGACCGCCGCCCGATCTCAGGTCAGCGAAAGATTCTGGTTCTTGTAACGCTTGCGCACCGCACCGTATTCCAGATGAGGCTGGCCGCCGTTGACGGTATCCTCATCGATGGTGACCCGAACAATGGTCGGATCGGAGGGAATATCGTACATGATGGGGATCAACAGTTCCTCCACCACGCTGCGCAGACCGCGGGCGCCGCTCTTGCGCTCGATGGTCTTCTTGGCGATGGCATGCAGCGCCGCATCGGTAAAGACCAGCTCGGCGTTGTCCAGGCCCAGCAGTTCCTTGTACTGGCGGACAATGCTGTTCTTGGGCTCGGTGAGTACCCGGACCAGGGATTCCTCGTCCAGGGGATCCAGCACCGTCACCACCGGCAGACGACCGATGAGTTCGGGAATCAGGCCGAACTTGACCAGGTCGTCCGGTTCCACCTTGCGCAGCAGCTTCTGACGGGTTTCGTCCGCGTCCAGGTTGGAGCGCAGCTGGCTGCCGAAGCCCAGGGACGAAGTGTCGGTGCGCTTCTGGATCAGCTTTTCCAGCCCATCGAAGGCGCCGCCGCAGATGAACAGGATGTTCTTGGTGTTGATCTGGATGAACTCCTGCTGCGGGTGCTTGCGGCCGCCCTGGGGCGGCACGTTGCTGACCGTGCCTTCCAGGATTTTCAGCAGTGCCTGCTGCACGCCTTCACCGCCCACATCCCGGGTGATGGAGGGGTTTTCGCTCTTGCGGGTGATCTTGTCGATCTCATCCACATAGATGATGCCCACTTCCGCCTTGGGAATGTCGAAGTCCGCGGCCTGGATGAGCTTGAGCAGGATGTTCTCCACGTCTTCACCCACGTAGCCGGCCTCGGTGAGGGTGGTGGCGTCCGCAATGGCGAAGGGTACCCCCAGCATCTTGGCCAGGGTCTGGGCCAGCAGGGTCTTGCCGGTGCCGGAGGGGCCCAGCATCAGGACGTTGGACTTCTGCAGTTCCACGTCGCTTTCCTGCCCGGACAGAATCCGCTTGTAATGGTTGTACACCGAAACAGCCAGCACCTTTTTGGTCTCGTCCTGTCCGATGACATACTGGTCCAGGCCGGCCTTGATCTCGGCCGGAGTCAGAATGTTGATGTCCTGCAGCGGATCGATGCTGTGCCGCGGACGGGCAGAGGCAGCACGGCGCTGGGCGGTGGCCCGAGGCGGCGGCGTTTCCTCGTCCTTGTACAGGGCGTTGTAGCACATGTCAATGCAATCCTTGCAGATATTGACGCCGGGACCGATGATCAGCTGTTCGACCTGCTTTTGCGAACGGCCGCAGAAACTGCAGATCAGTTCGCGTTCCTTTCCGTCTTTTCCGGAAATCGAATTTGCCATTTCCTTCCCCCGTGGTTAATGTTTGGAGATGATCTCATCGATCAGACCATAGTCTTTGGCCTGCTGCGCGGTCATATAGTTGTCGCGCTCGGTATCGCGCTGGACCACTTCCAGCGGCTGACCGGTGTATTCACTGATCAGACCGTTGAGCTTGGCCTTGATCTGCACGATATGGTCGGCGTGGATCTTGATATCGGTGGCCTGACCGGACAGACCGTTGCCGGCGATCAGCGGCTGATGGATCAGAATTTCCGAGTTGGGCAGCGCAAACCGCTTGCCCTTGGTGCCGCTGGCCAGCAGGAAGGCACCCATGGAAGCCGCCATGCCCACGCAGATGGTGGACACGTCGCACTTGATATACTTCATGGTGTCGTGAATGGCCATGCCGTCCGAGATGGAACCGCCCGGGCTGTTGATGTAGAAGCTGATATCCTTTTCGGGGTCCTGGCCCTCCAGATACAGCAGCTGTGCAATGACCACGCTGGCCGAAGTGGGGTTGACGTCCTCGCTCAGCACAATGATGCGATCATTGAGCAGGCGGGAAAAGATATCATAGCTGCGCTCTCCGCGCGCGGTCTGTTCGACGACGTAAGGTACCAAACTCATGCAAGTTCCCTCCCGTAAATCAATTTTGGTATGATGGCTGCCCGGGGAAAAATCCCCCTGTGATAAACCGACCGATACGGCGGCAGCGGCACCGTATCGGTCGCAATGTTTATTATTCCTTGGATTCAGCAGCGGGTTCCACGGTCTCGGTGGTGATGTTGGCCTTCTCCTTCACGAAGTCGATGGCCTTGTTCACGGCCAGATCGGCCTTGACAGCGGCTTCGTCCACAACGGAGCGGACCTTGTCCTCTTCCATCTTGTAGGCATCGGCAATGCGCTTGACTTCGGCGTTGAATTCCTCATCGGTGGCCTCGATGCCTTCCTTGGCAACGATGGCTTCCATAGCCAGACGCATCTTGACCTGCTTTTCAGCCTGCTCCTGGAACTGGGACTTGAAGGTGTTCATGTCCATGCCCATGTACTGGAGGTACTGTTCCAGCTTCAGACCCTGCTGGGCAATGCGGTACTGGAAGTCCTGCACCAGCTCGTCCACGCGGGCGTCGTACATGGCCTGGGGAATCTCGGCGGTCATGCCGTTGACAACCTGCTCGATCAGGTCGTTCTCCACCTGCTGGTCGGCCTGCTTCTGGTTGTTCTCCTCAATGTTCTTGCGGATGGAAGCCTTCAGCTCGTCCAGGGTGTCGTACTCGCTGACGTCCTTGGCGAAATCGTCGTCCAGCTCGGGCAGTTCCTTGTACTTGACTTCATGCAGTTTGATCTTGAAGGTAGCGTCCTTGCCGGCCAGCTCTTCGGCCTGGTACTGCTCGGGGAACTTGACGTTGACGTCGAATTCCTCGCCGGCAGAATGGCCCACGACCTGATCTTCAAAGCCGGGGATGAAGGAACCGCTGCCCAGCACCAGAGAGTAGTGCTCAGCCTTGCCGCCGTCGAAAGCCACGCCATCCACGAAGCCTTCGAAGTCGATGTCCACGGTGTCGCCGTTCTCGGCAGCGCCCTCACGGGTCAGCAGACGGCCGTTGCGGTCCTGCATGCGCTTGATCTCGGCGTCCACCAGGGACTCGTCCACAGTCTTGACCTTCTTGGTCACGTTTAATCCGGCGTAGTCGCCCAGGGTCACTTCCGGCTTGACGGCAACCTTGACCTTCAGGGTAGCGCCCTCGGCCTCGGACATGGAAACGACCTCGGGATCGGGACGGCCCACAACCTCGATGTTGGCTTCCTTGACGGCAGCCTCGTAAGCTTCGGGGAACAGGTCGTTGATGGCGTCATAGTGGAAGATGTCGGCGCCGTACATCTTCTCGATCATCGCGCGCGGGGCCTTGCCCTTGCGGAAGCCGGGAACGGTATACTTCTTGCTTTCGCGCTTGAACGCGGCGGCAACGGCATTTTTGAAGGTATCGGCATCGATCGAGAACTGAAGCTCAACCATGCTCTTTTCCAGTTTTTCACAAGAAATCAGGTTCATTTGTAGTCCTCCAAACATAGAAATACAAGTTATTATAGCATGCCCCGGCACAGAATACCAGTGCCTTTTGCATTTTTTTGCCTGTGAAGGCAAAAATTTTCTCAGTCACAGATCTTATACGGGCAAAACGCCAGGCCGTCCGCCGAAATCAGCTTGTAGCGGATGCCGTCCCGTTCTCCCTGCACCGCGTAGCGGATGGCCTTGCCGTGCAGGTGCCCGTAATAGCATTGCTGCACCCCGTGGGCGTGCAGCACATCCACCAGTTCCTGGGCGCAGGAGGTGCCGAACACCGGCGGATAGTGCAGGAACGCAATGCGCTCCTCCGCCTCGGCCCCCGACGCCAGGGACATCTCCAGCCTTCCGGCCTCCCGGGCCATAATCTTGGCGCTCTGGGCCTCGGCATCGTCAAAAGGCCAGCCCCGGGAACCGCACAGTGCCCTGCCACCCACCAGGCAGCAGTTGTTGTGCAGGATGTGCAGGGTATCCCACCCGTTGGCGGCTATGTAGGTTTCCATCTTGCGGGCGGTGGTCCACCAATAATCATGGTTGCCTTTGAGCAGCCATTTCTGACCGGGCAGGGTCTGCAGAAAATCAAAGTCGGCCTTGGTGTCCTGCAGGCGCATGGCCCAGGAGGTATCCCCCGCCAAAATCACCGTGTCGGTGTCCTGAATCAGGGTACGCCACTTGGCTTCCAGCTTGGGCAGATACCCTTCCCAGCCGGGAAAGACATCCATGGGCTTGTCGCCACCCAGGGAGAGGTGCATATCCCCGATTGCAAAAATCGCCATAGTGTTTCCTTTGTTATTTCAGTGCGGCCGCACGGATGTCCTCCGGCGCGATGACCGTGTCGAAACGGACCGGCAAGGTTTCCAGCGCCGCCAGTGCCTTGGGCGCTTCACAGCCGGTGCTGGCGGTGAGAGATTTCATGGCGGCAAAATCGCTGTCCGGCACAGCCTCTCCCAAAGCGGCCAGCACATCCCGGGGGAACTTGAAGGGGCTGGCCGTGGACAGCACCACCATGGGTGCGTCGGTGCGGCATTGCCCCGCCACCCGGAAGGCCACCGCCGTGTGCGGGTCGCACAGGTAATGATCTTCGGTAAAGCAGGTGTGAATCTGGTCGGCGGCCTCGTCGTCCCCGGCACAGCCACAGTCAAAGCTTTCGCGGATGGCGGCCAGGGTGGTATCGTCCACCTTGTACACGCCGGTGGTGCTCAGCTCCTGCATCCAGCGTGCCACCTTGGCGTCGTCCCCGGTCACATGGTACAGCAGACGTTCCAGATTGCTGGAAATCAGGATGTCCATGGACGGCGAGGTGGTCTTGTAGAATTCCCGGCGCTTGTCGTACACGCCGGTGCGGATGAAATCGGTGAGAACATTGTTGCGGTTGGAGGCGCAGACCAGACGTCCCACCGGAAGTCCCATGCGCTTGGCATAGTATCCGGCCAGAATATCGCCGAAGTTGCCGGTGGGCACACAGAAGTCCACCGGTTTGCCCCATTCCACGGCCCCCTGCTCCGCCAGGCGGAAGTAGGCGTAGAAATAGTAGACGATCTGGGGCGCCAGGCGGCCCCAGTTGATGGAGTTGGCGCTGGACAGACGGATGTCCCGGGCAGCCAGCTGCTCGGCCACATCGGCATCGCCGAAGACCTTCTTCACGCCGGTCTGGGCATCGTCGAAGTTGCCCTGCACCGCATATACCGCCACATTGTCCCCGGTCTGGGTGGCCATCTGCAGGCGCTGGATCTCGCTGGTGCCGTCGTTGGGATAAAACACCGCAATATCGATGCCTTCCAGCCCCGCATAGCCGGCCAGAGCCGCCTTGCCGGTATCGCCAGAGGTGGCCACCAGAATGCGGGTGTGCTCGGTGCGGTTCAGGTTCTTTTTGGCCTGCACCAGCAGTTTGGGCATCAGCTGCAGGGCGTAGTCCTTGAAGGCGCTGGTGGGACCGTGCCACAGTTCCAGCGAGAACAGGCCGTCCGCCACCTTTTGCACCTGCCCGGCCTTACCGCCGAAGGCTTCGCCGTAGGCTTCGTGGGCGGCACGGCGCAGAAATTCGGGGGCATAGTCGGTGAGATACAGCTCCAGGACCTTGGCTGCCAGATCCGGATAGCGGAGGTTCTTCCAGCCTTCCAGATCCGCGGCAGGGAAAGCCTGCGGCACGAACAGCCCGCCGTCCGGCGTCAGCCCGCGCACGATGGCTTCCGAGGAGGATACTACGGTCGCATGGTTTCGTGTGCTTTGATACTGCATGTTCTTTCCCCTTTTCTCTATGTCATTTGAAACGCATCCCGGATGCAGTGTACCCGCCACCCTTGTTCGGAGGGAATCACTTCCACCACATCGAACCGGGCGGGGGCATCGGCATAGGGGCTGCGCTGCAGATACAGCTGGGCGGCCGCAATCAGGCAGCGGCGCTTGTGGGCGTCCACCGCTTCGGCCGGCAGGGCTTTGCGGATGTGCGTGCGGGTTTTGACTTCGGCGAACACGATGCCGCCATCCTTATATAGAATCAGGTCCAGCTCCCCCATGCGGGTACGATAGTTGTGGTTCAGGAGCAGGTATCCTTTTTGCTGGTAGTATTTGGCGGCAACGGCCTCTCCCCTTGCCCCCAAGGCTTTGTCGGCAGCCATCTCAGTAGCCCAGCTTTTTCAGAAAGCTGCGGCGGTAAAAGGGCTGGATGCCATATTCCTTGATCAGCTGGTAATGCAGCGCCGTGGGATATCCCTTGTGCTTGGCCAGCTGGTACTGGGGGTATTGGGCGTCCAGTTCACACATGTACCGATCCCGGCTGACCTTGGCCAGAACCGAGGCCGCCGCGATGGATGCGCTGGTGGCGTCCCCCTTGACCACCGCCCGGGAAGGCATGGCCAGGCCAGGCGGGCAGCGGTTGCCGTCGATGAGCACCAAGGCGGGCTTTGTTTCCAGAGCGTTCACCGCCCGGGCCATACCGGCCATGGTCGCCCAGAGAATGTTCTTTTCGTCAATCTCCTGGGGAGAGACAAACTCCACATGCCAGGCAAGTGCCCGCTGGATGATTTGCTCATACAGCTCTTCCCGGCGCTTTTCGCTGAGCTTTTTGGAGTCGGTGACCCCGGGGATGGGGTCTTCCGGGTTCAGGATGACCGCCGCGCAGCAGACCGGCCCGCACAGGGGGCCGCGGCCCGCCTCGTCCACGCCGCACAGCACACCGCAGTCGGTGCGCAGCGCTTCGTCATACTCATACAGCGGGGTGGAATCAATCGTCTTGCGGGGCATCGTCATCCTCCCAGTCAATCTCCTGTTGCCGCTGGGGCGGGCGCTCCAGCGAGATGCGCCCCCACTTGCTGGCGCGGAACTCTCCCACCAGCATGCGGGCAGCGCGCTCGGCATCCACCTCGCCGCCGGAGATCAGCATGCCGCGCTTGGCACCGATGGCCTGCAAAAGGTCATACGGCGGCAGCTCCAGGGCGCTTTCGTCCAGCTTATAGCGTTCCAGCAGGCGCTGGGGGTAAATCTGGCGCACGCTTTCCAACAGGCCGCAGGCCAGTTCCTCAATGTCCAGAATATCGTCCCGGATGGAGCCGATGAAGGCCAGGTTGGCAGCGGTCTGCAAAGAATCGAACTTCTTCCACAACACGCCAGGCATGTCCATCAGGTCATAGTTGCCCACGGTGATCCACTGCTTGCCCCGGGTGACGCCGGGTTTGTTGGCAGCCTTGGCCCGGGTGGTGCCGGCAAAAGAGTTGATGAAGGTGGATTTGCCCACGTTGGGGATGCCCACGATCATGACCCGGATGCGGGCGCCCACCATGCCCCGGGCCTTGCGCCGCTCCATCAGAGCGGCCAACTCCTTCTCAATCAGGTCCTTGGCGGCGCCGGCCTTGCCCTTCTGTTTGGAATCCATAGGCAGACAGCCGGCCCCCGCTTCCCGGAAATAGGCCAGCCACTGCTTGGTGATCTCCGGGTCGGCCAGATCCGCCTTGTTCAGCACATACAGATGGGGCTTGTCCCGGGTGATGCGCTCGATCTCCGGGTTCAGGCTGGAAAGCGGAATGCGGGCGTCCAGCACCTGCAGAACGCAGTCCACGTTGCGGATTTCGGTTTCCATCATCCGCAGGGTCTTGGCCATATGACCGGGGAACCAGTGGATCTGACGGCGGTTGATGATATCTTCACTCATAGCGGCACCTGCATAATGACGCGGCCCAGCACATCGCGGGTATCGATGAAACCCACGCTGGCGGAGCGGCTGTCGGTGGAATTGTTGCGGTTATCCCCCATCACAAAAATGCAGCCTTCCGGCACCGTCACCGGGAAGGTCACGGTCTCCTGCAGATAGGTGGGTTCGGCGGTGTACGGCTCATACAAAGCACTTCCGTTGCGGTATACGATGCCGTTTTCAAAATCGATGTCGATGGTATCCCCGGCCATGCCGATAACCCGTTTGACCAGCGGCTTGCCGTAGGAGGTATACTCGTCAATGATGACGATGTCCCCGTATTGCGGCGTGTAGGGCAGGCTGGAAATCAGCAGACGTTCCCCGTCCTGCAGGGTGGGCACCATGGAATGCCCGTCCACCCGGATCATGCGCACGCCAAAGGTAAACACCAGCGCCACCGCCACAATGGCCAGCACAATGGCTTCAAACCATTCCAGCAGGTCCCGGTTGCGCTTGAACTGACGATTGAACCTGTCACGCATGGATTCTTCCTGCGGCACATGATCACCCCACTTTTCCGAAATACAGATGTATAAGAAACGCAAAAAGGGAGAACGCCAACCGTCCTCCCCCTTCGCGGCTGCCCCAGGGCAGCCGGATTTTGCGAATTTCTCAGATACGCGCCTTGACCTTGGCGGCCTTGCCGGTGCGGCTGCGCAGATAGAACAGCTTGGCACGACGGACCTTGCCGCGGCGGACAACTTCCACCTTTTCAACAAAGGGGCTGTTCACAGGGAACACACGCTCAACGCCGACGCCGTAGGAAGTGCGGCGGACGGTGAAGGTCTCGGCGATGCCGCCGTGCTTCTTGGCGATGACAGTGCCTTCAAAGGCCTGGATACGCTCCTTGTCGCCTTCCTTGATACGGACAGACACGCGGACGGTGTCGCCGACTTCGAACTGCGGGCGGTTCTCTTTGATCATGCCCTCGGTCAATTTCTTCATTGCGTCCATTGATCAATTCCTCCATGTTTTCCGACGTTCATGCCTCAAAAAAAGCGGGCAGAGGACCGCCTGTATAATGATTTGTCATTACCTCGCCGGTGGCCCGGCGTACTAACGCTCGAATATCATACCATACCAACGCGTTTTTTGCAAGCCTTATTTTGGCGAATCAACAAAAAACATCGCCATTTTTTGTATAAAGCTGCGTGCGGAGTACCTCGCACTGCCAAGGCGGGATGGCGTGGGTCTGCTGCAGGTGGGCAAGCAACAGGGACGGGTTCAGGTTGACCCCTTCGCCGGAGGCGCAGGGCATGCGCACCGAGAAGGACAGGCTTTCCCCTTCCTTTTGGTAATCGAGCTGCGGGATATAGGTTTTCAGATCCACCTCATGGCTGCCCCGCTTGGTCTTTTTGCTCACCATGGCGGTTTCACTCTCATTGTAGGCAATGAGGGCGTCCTCCGCCGAAAGAGGCAGGGTGATGGTGTAATCGGCAAAACCGATCTCGCTGCTCTTTTCCCTGGCGGGCGCCACCGAACGGATGACGATGCCCCGGGGCATGAAGGGCTGGAGGGTTTCTTTCCAGGCACTCAGGTCGGGGTTTTCCTCGGCGGTCTTGACCTCGCAGCTTTCACACAGACTTTCCTGCCCCAGCGAAAGCGGGCTGGCAAAGGAAAGATAGATATGAGGGTTGAACCCTTGCGTGTAATACACCGGCAAACCGCTGCGCTTGAGGATGCGCTGGAATACCCGCTGCAGATCCAGCAGCGAGATGTAGGCGGCCTCGGCCCGTTTTTCAAAGCTGATCCTGATTGTAAGCAAAGCACGGCCCTCCCAGCAGTTTATTGGCCCCGCAGCCGCTGCACTGGCGGTTGCAGGGTTGAGTGGTTTCGGCGCGCAGCGCCTTCTGGTACTCCCGGGCCAGGAACGCCTGGCTGACCCCTACATCCAGATGGGACCAGGGAGTCACCTCATCCAGGGCCAGGGTGCGGTAGTTGTAGAAATCCGGGTCGATCCCGCATTCGGCAAAGGCCTGCAGCCAGCGGTCGTAGTCAAAGTATTCTTCCCAGGTGTCAAAGAAGGCACCGTGGTTGAAGGCGGTCTCGATGACCTTGCCCAGGCGGCGGTCCCCCTTGGCAAAGATGCCTTCCAGTACGCTGGTGGCGCTGTCGTGGTAGTTGACCTTGATCTTGCGGGAGTGCACACAGCTGAGCAGGTACTTCTGCTTTTCCCGCAGCTGTTCCCGGGTATCCTGGGCGCAGAACTGGAAGGGAGTGTCCGGCTTGGGCACAAAGCAGGCCACGCTGATGGTCACCTGCACCCCCTTGCCTTTCGGCCGGTCGGGGATCTTGTAGAACAGGTCCACCACCTGCTGGGCGGTGTCCGCAATGCCCTTGATGTCCTCCATGGTTTCGGTGGGCAGGCCCATCATGAAGTACAGCTTGACCGAGGTGTAGCCTTCGCTGAAAGCGATGCGGCAGCCCCGCTCAATCTGGTCCCAGGTCACGTTCTTGTTGATGACATCCCGCAGACGCTGGGTGCCCGCTTCCGCCGCAAAGGTCAGACCACTCTTGCGCACCCGGGTGGTCTTTTCCACCAGGGATTCAGAGAAGTTGTCCACCCGCAGGGACGGCAGGGACAGGCTGACGTGGTCGGCCTCGGCCCAGGAATTCAGGTTGTCCAGAATTTCCTCCAGCCGGGAATGGTCGGAGGTGGAAAGGCTGGTCAGACTCAGCTCATCGTAGCCGGTGTTGCGGCAGAGAATCCGGGCGCAGTCGCTGATGAGCTTGGGGGAACGCTCCCGGAAAGGCCGGTAGATCTGCCCGGCCTGGCAGAACCGGCAGCCGCGCACACAGCCGCGCAGCACTTCCACGCTGGCCCGGTCCTGGATGGCGCCCACGATGGGCACCACGAAGTTTTCCGGCGGCGGGAAGGAGTCCATGTCCTTGACAATGGCCTTGGTCACCTTTTCCGGCACACCCGGACGGTTGGGTTTGATGGAGCGGATGCGGCCGTCCTCCTCATAGGTCACATCGTAGAAGGAGGGCACATACACGCCGGGAATCTTGGCCAGGTTCAACAGCAGCTGTTCCTTGTTCAGGCCGTTTTTCTTGGCGTACTCCACGGCGGCGCACACGTCCTGCAGCATCTGTTCCCCTTCGCCCAGCTGCATGATATCAAAGAAATCCGCCATGGGCTCGGCGTTGCACACGCAGGGGCCGCCCGCAATCACCAGCGGCCAGCTTTCGTCCCGGTCGGCGGCGCGCAGGGGGATGCCGGACATGCGCAGCATGGCCAGGATGTTGGTGTAGCACAGCTCGTATTCCAGGGTGAAGCCGACGATGTCAAAGTCGGAAAGGGGATCCTTGCTTTCCAGGCAGTAGAGAGGGATGTTCAGCCGCTCCATCTGCTCCTTCATATCCACCCAGGGCATGAAGGCACGCTCGCACCACCAGTTTTCGTGGCGGTTGAGCAACTCATACAAGATCTTTTCGCCCAGAAAAGACATGCCCACTTCATAGGTGTCCGGGAAGCAGAAGGCCATGCGAACATCGACCTTGCTTTTATCCTTATAGGTGCAGCCCGGTTCGCCGCCGGTATACCGGCCCGGCTTCTGGACCAGGCTGAGCGCTTCTTTCAGCTGGTGGGAGAACTCTGTCATAGTGTCCCATCCTTCCATGATTTTTTACATCTGCTATTGTACCCGATTGTCCCGTCAAATGCAAATGGATTCACACAAAGGAAAAGATCCGGGCTCCGTCCAGCCCGGGCAGCGGCAGCAGGTTGAAGGTTCCCAGCAGAAGATTGGCCGATACAAACCAGTATCCGCTGTAACTGTAGCCCTGCCACTCCATGAAGGCCACCCCGGCGGCGCACAGCAAAAAGTTGGTCAGCGGCCCCGCCGCTGCCAGCAGGCGTTCCCGGGCAGGCGGCAGTGCCACCCCCCGCATGCACAGGCAGATGCCGGTGGGCGAGATTTCCAGTCGTGGGCATTGCCGTACCAGAATCGCCCAGGCAATCAGGTGGCCGGCCTCGTGCAAAGCAGCGCACAGAAGTCCCCAGCGCAGCACCCCCATATGATCATACAAAAGAGACAACGCCAGCAAAAACAAGGTCACCAGCGGAGCGCGCAGGCGCACCGGCGCATCATGCGGCGTTTTCCAGGGCCTGGGTGGGGTCATAGCGGATTCCCTCATGCAACAGTTCAAAATGCAGATGCGGGCCGGTGACATTGCCCGTCTGCCCGGACGCTCCGATCACCTGTCCTGCCTTTACGCTCTGCCCCGGGCGCACATACAGATACTGCATATGGGCGTACAGGGTTTCGTCCCCGTTTTCATGTAAAAGGCGGATGTAGTTGCCGTAGCTGGCGTGGGCCCCCGCCACCCGCACGACACCGTCTGCCGCCGCCAGCACCGGCGTGCCTTCGGCAGCGGCAAGATCGTTGCCTGTGTGGAACTCCTCCCCTTCCCCGGTGACGGGGTTGATCCGCCAGCCGTAGCCGGATGTTTCGGTGCTGCCTGTACCCGGCAGCGGAAAGATCAGCGAGAAGGGCGGCTGATAGGCTTCGTTGCTGCTGCCGTAGGGAGCAGCCTTATTGGCCGCATGGACAGGGCGGGCGGTCTCGGCCGTGGATGGAGCAGCGTTTTTCAGCTCCGCCATCACCTCCTGTGCCGACTGCCACAGGTCCCGGCAGGCCTGCTGGGTGAACTTGAGAAATCCCCGGTCCTCGGCAAACACCGCCGGGCCGGGCATCTGCATGGCGGCGGCGTAGTCGGTGCGGAACTGCCGGTACAGGGGCCACCCCATGAACCTGGCCGTATAAACCAAGCCGCCGATGACCAGGCACAGCAAAACCTGTACCAGCAAAACAAAGTCTCCCTGTTCCCTCTTTTTGGCTTGCGCCGGTTTCGGTGTTTCCGGCGTCGGTTTCGGGGTTGCATCTTCCCACATGGTCCCACCTCCCGCGATCCGGCTGCCCCACGGCAGCCCATACCCAAAAGGTATGCGGAAAGACGGGCCGATATACAAAAAAGCCCGGCATACAACCGCGCTGACCGCGGGATGCCGGGCTGATTTCTACAAGATGTTTTTCAGTCTCCCAGAGCCTGGTGCAGCATGTCCAGACGTTCTTCCAGACCCTTGCGGGGCTTGGCGAACAAGCCCATGCCTTCCACTTCCATGGTGCATTCCAGGCTGGTGGCGTCGCCGCCGCCCAACAGAATGGCGGTGAAGGAACCGCGGATCCGACCACGGGTGAAGGTGCAGCGCAGGCGGCGGGGCTTTTCTGACTCCAGAATCTGGATTTCGGTCACACTGCCGTCCTTGTTCTTTTCCTTCATGTGCGCGCCGTCGGGGTCAATTTCCGCCTCATTCAGATCGGTACGCCAGTGGTTCAGATTGGGATTGGTTAGATACAGCCACACCTTGGCGGGCGGGCAGTTGTAGCTGGCGGTAACAACGCAGGTTTTCATGTTGAGTTTCTCCCCTTTATTTTTCCTGATACCAATCAGTTTTGCTTATTTTTTGCCCAGTCCGCGCAGACTTTCGAACAGGCCGCGGAAGCGGGCACTGTCCCGCCGGACCTGCGGATGGGGACGAGGCGCCGTAACCGCCGAAACCGGTTTGCGCACCGGCGTCTGTTCCGGGGGATCCAGACGCTCAAAGGCATGCTGGAAATACCCGTACATAGCCATCTGGCTGTCCACCGGCGGTTCACCCTCGGCGGGCTTGACCTTGGTATAGCTGCCGTCCGGCTGCATGACCCGGGCGTTGACGGTATCCCGCAGCTGCAGGTCCAGAATGCCCCGCAGCTGGCGGGCAATGCGCCGGTCATCCACGCGGACGCCCACTTCCACCCGGCGTTCGGTGTTGCGGGTGAGGAAGTCACCGGAGGCGATATAGATGTGCATATCCTCCCCGTCGCCGAAGCAATAAATGCGGGAATGCTCCAGATACCGGCCGACGATGCTGCGGATGTGCACGTTCTCGGTCTTGCCGGGCACGCCCGCGCGCACGCAGCAGATACCGCGGACGATCATGTCCACCCGCACCCCCGCACAGCTGGCTTCGCTGATCTTTTCGATGATCTGCGGGTCGTTGATGGAGTTGTTCTTCAGAATCATGGAGGCACGCTCGCCCCGGCGGGCACGGGCAATCTGCTTATCCATCTCGGCCAGCAGAACGCTCTTGAACCGCAGCGGCGCCACCAGCATGGTGTCGGCCTCGCTGGTCAGGCGCTGCAGGGCCATGTTGTTGAACACGGCGCTGGCTTCCTCGCCGATTTCCTGGCGGGAGGTGATGAAGGACAGGTCGGTATACTGCTCGCTGGTCTTTTCGTTGTAGTTGCCGGTGCCGATCTGGGTCAGGTAATGGTATTTGCCGTCCACCTTGCTGGTGATCAGGGTCAGCTTGGAATGGACCTTGTAATCATCAAAACCGTAGAAGACGGTGCAGCCCGCCTCCTCCAGCTGCTTGGACCAGTCGATGTTGTTCTGCTCGTCAAAGCGGGCACGCAGCTCCACCATAGCCACCACTTCCTTGCCGTTTTCAGCGGCGGCAATCAGGGCCTGCACAATCTGGGAATCGCTGGCCATGCGGTACAGGGTCATCTTGATGGAGACCACATTGGGGTCCGCGCCGGCCTTGAGCAGCATGCGGATGAAGGGGCGGATACTCTGGTAAGGATACGCAATGAGCACATCGTGCTCGTGGGCCTCTTTATACAGGTCATACCCGGCGGGGGCCTGGATGGGGCGGGCCGGCGGATAGAACAGCGGGGCGTTGCCGTCGGCGGAGATCCGGCCGGCCAGCCGGAACAGGCAGCCGGAGTCCAGGGGCGAAGTCTGCACATAGCAGCGGTCCGCCGGGACCACCAGCTTATCCCGCAGGAACTTGACGATGTCCTGGGGGCCTTCCGGCCAGAACTGCAGGCGGACGGCGGCCAGCTTGCGGCGCTTTTTCAGCAGTTCGCTCATCACGTCGCGGAAGTCGATGTCATGGTCCATCATGCCTTCGTCCACCGTGATATCAGCGTTGCGGGTCACCCGGAAAAGGCAGGATTTCTGCACCGCATTTTTGCGGAAGATGGCGGAGGCATAATGGGCAATCAGCTCTTCCACAAAGGCAAAGTAGGTGGTGTTGCCGTCCTTGAGATACAGAACCCGTTCAAACTGGTTGCTGATGGGAATGATGCCGTAGTGCACACCGTCCGCTTTGGTGTACAGCTGCACGATGAAGTAGATTTCCTTGTTGCGCAGGAAGGGGAACGGATGCCGCTGGTCCACGATCTGCGGGCTGAGGATGGGGAAGATTTCCCGCTGAAAATAAGACTTCCAGAAATGTTCCTGCTGTTTGTCCAGCTTGTTGAAGTCCAGCTTTTTGTAGCCGTTGTCCGCCAGGGCGCTGACCAGATGCTGCCAGTACTTGTCGCACTTGGCCTGCAATTCAGCCACCCGGGGGGTGATGGCGGCAATCTGTTCCGACGCCGTCATGTGGGTGACAATATCAAGCTTGTTGTTCTTGAGCAGCGTCTGGTCATACAGGGAACCCACACGCACCATGAAGAACTCATCCATGTTGCTGCCGAAAATGGCCGCAAACTTGATGCGTTCCCCCAGGGGTACGCTCTTTTCCTTGGCCAGCGCCAGCACGCGGCTGTCGAAATCCAACCAGCTCAGCTCACGATTGATAAAGATGCTTTCGGTCGTATCCAAAACAACGCCCTCCTTCTCAAAATTCGGGGTCCAGAGTCATATATTCCGCCCAGCTGTCCACCATCTGCTGTGAGATGCCCGGCACCCGGGTCAGCTCCTGCAGGGAAAGAAACGGGCCGTTCTCCTCACGGTATGCCACAATCGCTTCCGCCTTTTTCTGCCCTACTCCGGGCAGTTCCAGCAGAGTTTGCACATCCGCCGTGTTAGGGTTGATCAGCGGCCGGGATGCCGAAGCCGTCTGCGGAACCGCCGCACCGTATCCGGGCTGCCAGACCGGCGCAATCAGAAAACAGGCGCCCCACACAATGACCAGCATTCCCGCAAGCGTGATACCGGCCAGCAGTGCGGCATCCCGCCGTGTTGCTTGCCGCATTTCCGACACCGACCTTTCGGCGGCAGACTGCCACTATGTTGTCATTATAGCATGCTTTGTGTGCATTTTCATCCCGAAACAAAAGATTTTTCGGGGATTTTACAAAGACCTTTTCGTTTTTCCTTCTTTGCTTTTTCGCCCCGGTGCGATATAATAGGATTTACCTTTTACCAATGTGAGGAGGAACTGTTCTTGAAGCGACGCACCATCAGTTTCCAATACAACGCCCCGGTGACCCTATCCCTCTTCTTCCTTTCCCTGCTGGCTTTGATTCTGGGCCGCGTCACCGACGGGTGGACCACCTCCCACCTGTTCAGCGTATACCGTTCTTCCGTCACCGATCCCCTTTTCTATGTGCGGCTGTTCTGCCATGTGCTTGGCCATGCCAACTGGTCCCACTTTATCAACAACATGTTGCTGCTGTTGGTGGTGGGGCCTCCCCTGGAAGAAAAGTACGGCAGCCGCACCCTTTTGCTGGGGGTCGCCTTCACGGCCTTGGCATCCGGCATTCTGCAATGCGTGCTTTTCCCCGGTTCGGCTCTTCTGGGGGCGTCCGGTGTGGTGTTCATGCTGATCATGCTTTCCAGCCTGGCGGGCACCCGCGGCGGCGCCATTCCCCTGACCTTGCTGCTGGTAGCCGGGTTGTACCTGGGTCAGCAGATATACGACATCCTGTTTGTGCAGGACAACGTTGCCAACTTTATGCATATTGTGGGCGGTGTATGCGGAACCATCTTCGGGTTCAGCGTGCGCCGACGGTGATCAACCCAAAACGGGGCGGCACACGGAATTCCGTGTGCCGCCCCATTTTTTTGTCTGGGAAAGGTTTTCCGGATTTATACAAGGCCCCGGCACCATGCAAGAATATCCTGCCAGTAGTCGGCACGGTCCACCTCGTTCAGCACTTCGTGCCGGGCTTTAGGGTACAGCACCAGTTTCTGGTTTTCGTGGCCGGCGTCACGGTACATCCGGGCCACCTTGCGCACACCGGCGCCGAACGCCCCCACCGGGTCCTGCGCCCCGGCAACAAACAGAATCGGCAGGTCCCGGGGTGTCTTTGCGATCTCCGCCGGGTTCTGGATGGTTTTCAGTAGTCTGGTGATGGTGTAATACCCGCTGACCGTGAAGGGGAAGGTACAGCGCGGCTCCCCGTAATACCGCCGCACGATCTCCTCGTCGCAGGTCAGCCAGCTGTTTTCGGGATGGGAGCCGTCCATATCAAATTTGTGGAAGGAACCGGAGAAAAAGAGTGCCGCGGCCACCGCACTGTGGTATTTCCATCCGTGCAGCGCCGCCAATACCCGGCAGACCGCCAGGAAAATATCGGCCAGAGGCTTTTGCTTGTAGGCCGTCCCGGACACAACAGCCCCCGCCAGACCTTCGCCGTGCAGCATCAGATACCGGCGCAGGATAAAGGAGCCCATGCTGTGCCCCAGCATAAAATACGGCAGGCCGGGGTACTCCTTTTGCACCATGGTGCGCAGGCAGTGCAGGTCCTCCACCAGAATTTCGGAGCCATCGCCTTCGGTGAAATAGCCCCAATCCTGCTGGGACAGAACCGAGGCGCCGTGGCCCAGGTGGTCGTTGCCCACCACCACAAAGCCCTGGCCGGCCATAAAAGCGGCAAAGGCGTCATACCGGTCGATGAACTCCACCATACCGTGGGAAATCTGCAGCACCGCCAAAGGAGTTCCCGTTTCCGGGGCCCAGCACAGGGCGTGGACGGTGGTCTTTCCGTCGTGGGAAAGATAGGTCTTTTCGGTTTTGATCGCCATGGTTGTCTCCCCCGTTCGGCGTTTGTTTTGTGTGTCTGTGTCTATTGTATAGCATACCCCGCCGGACACGGCGCGTCAACCGCCGGATTGCTCCCCCGCGGCGGGCAAGCAAAACGGCAGGCCGTACCACCCCGAATGAGGCGTACTGCCTGCCGTTGTATCTGCCGTTACAGGAACATCTGCGAAATTGCCACAAGAAGGATCACACCGGCAAACGCCGCCATAATCACCCAGGAAAGGGGGTTACCCAGATTAAACGCCCAGTTGATGCCGTAGCAGCGTTTGCGCACAAAGATGTTGGCATCCTCCTTGTTGCAGTAAAACCAGCTGTTGTGCTCCTTGCGCCAGTCTTCCACTTCCTGACGGGTCCATTTTCGTTTGGCCACAGGGCGTCCCTCCTCAGAAACGGGCAGCCTCTTCCTTTTGAGAAAAGCATACCACATCGCTTGAAGAACGGCAACCGTGGGAGGATTATTCCACCCGCAGCAGGTCCTGTCCGGCCTTGACGGAGCCTTCGGCCAGAGGCTTGACGGCGTTGTAATCGTCGGTGTTGCAGACGATCATGGGCGTGGTGCACAGGTAACCTTCCGCCTTGATGGCGTCCATATCAAAGCTGATGAGCAGGTCGCCCTTCTTGACCTTCTGGTCCACCTTGACGTGGGGGGTGAAATACTTACCGCCCAGTTTGACGGTATCGATGCCGATGTGCAGCAGCAGTTCGGCGCCGGTTTCGGTCACCAGACCGATGGCATGGTGGGTGTCGAAGAGGTTATCCACGGTAGCATCCGCCGGGGCATACAGCTTGCCCTCGGAAGGCTCCACCGCCACGCCCTGGCCCAGGGCGCAGGAAGCAAAGGCTTCATCCTTCACTTCCTCCATGGGAATGACTTCACCGCTCATGTGCGCGCCCAGGGTCTCCGCCTTGACAGCGGAGGCAGCGGGAGCGGTGGGAGCGGGCTGCGGCGCCTGGGGAGCTTCCACGGTCATGGGCTGGTCGGCTTCGGGGCTTTCCATATACTCTACCAGGTTGGACTTGATCACAGAGACCTGCGGTCCATAGATGACCTGGATACCGTTGCCCTTGTGCACCACACCGGAAGCACCGCTCTGACGCAGCAGCGCATCCTGTACCTTACCGGCATCCACCACAGTCACGCGAAGACGGGTAGCACAGCAGTCCACGTCGGAAACGTTGGCCTTGCCGCCCAGACCGTTGAGGATCAGGGCCGAGACGGTATCGCCGCCCTTGCGGGGGGCACCGTCGGGGCCGACACCGGTCTTTTCCTTGAAGTCGGTGCGGGTGTACAGCTTGGGTTCTTCGTTGTCGTCTTCACGGCCGGGGGTCTTCAGGTTCATCTTGCGGATCATGAAGCTGAAGGTGAAATAATACAGGAAAAAGTAGAACACACCCACAATGGGTATCCAGATCCAGTGGGTCTTGTCGTTGCCCTGCATGATGCCGAACAGGGTCAGGTCAATGAGACCGCCGGAGAAGGTCATGCCGACGCCCACGTTCAGGATGTGCATGAGCATATAGGACAGGCCGGCATAGACGCAGTGCACCGCATACATGGCGGGTGCCACAAACAGGAAGGTGAATTCCAGGGGTTCGGTGATACCGGTGAGCATGGAGGTCAGGGCTGCGGAGAGAAGCAGACCGGCAACCACCTTGCGCTTGGCAGGGCGGGCGGTGCGGTACATGGCCAAGGCGGCGCCGGGCAGGCCGAAGATCATCAGCGGGAATTTGCCGGCCATAAAGCGGGTGGCTTCCACCGAGAATTCGGTGGTGGACTTGGAGGCCAGTTCCGCAAAGAAGATATTCTGGGCGCCCTGCACGGTCACACCGTCGATGACGGCCGTGCCGCCCACAGCGGTCTGCCAGAAGGGAATATAGAACACATGGTGCAGGCCGAAGGGAATCAGGGCACGTTCAATCAGGCCGTAGATCCAGGTGCCCACATAGCCGGAGCTGATAACCAGGTTGCCCAGCAAAGAGATGCCGTGCTGTACCACCGGCCAGGCATAGAACATGACAATGCCCACGATCAGATAAACAGCCGTACAGACGATGGGCACAAAGCGGGTACCGCCGAAGAAGGACAGCACCTGGGGCAGCTGGATGCGGTAGAAGCGATTGTGCAGCGCTGCCACGCCCAGGCCGACGATAATGCCGCCGAACACGCCCATCTGCAGGGTGGTGATACCCAGTACGGATGCCGTGGAGTTGGCCTCCATGGCTTCCACACCGCCGTTGGCGTTGATCATGGCGCTGATGGCGGTGTTCATGACCAGGTAGGCAATGGCGCCGGACAGGGCGGCCACTTCCTTTTCCTTCTTGGCCATACCAATGGCCACGCCCATGGCAAACAGCAGGGCCAGGTTGTTGAACACCGCACTGCCGCACTGGTTCATGATGTCCAGAATGGTATACACGACGGTGCCGGGGTGAATGAAGCCGGTCAGGCCATAGGCTTCCAGCATGGTTTCGTTGGTGAACGAACTGCCGATGCCCAGCAGAAGGCCGGCTACCGGCAGCAGGGCAATGGGCAGCATAAACGAGCGGCCGATGCGCTGCAGAACACCGAAAATTTTGTCTTTCATCAGGTTTCCTCCTTACATCAGACAATGGGTGATTACGGACAATGTATAAAAAAGACCTATACAAACCGCGCAGCTCTCCCCCACTCGGTTCATACAGGTCTAGCCCGCCTAAACCAAGAAGCGGTAACTACCCCGCGTCGCCCGGAATGGACGACCCGTTATTCGATTGTTTCAGCGCACCGGTTCGCGGGTATCCCCCGCAATGCGCTTGAGATGGATGGTCAGATAAATCAGTTCTTCTTCCGAAAGCTTTTTGTGCCAGGTCTTCTCCACATATTCTCCCACACAACAGGCACATTTATAATGCTGCTTGCAATTGCGGGCGATGAGAGCACGAAACATGCGGTCACTCTCGTCGTTGCTGTCCGGCATGAGTTTGTCCTGAAACAAGCGCTGGGCAAAATAACGCAGGTGCACCACAAAACGGCTGAATTCCAGAGATTCCCGGTCAAAGGGTTGGCGGTCGGAATAAAAATATTCCACGACCTCCACGGCGCCATCGATGAAGCGAGTGATGTCGTACATCTCGCTCATGTCGGTGTTGAGTTCGGCGTTGACGATGTGCAAAGCAATGAAGGCGGCTTCGTCCTCATTCAGTTCCACACCGCAGTGTTCCTTCACCAGGGCCAGACATCGGCGTCCCAGCTGGTGTTCGGTGGGATAATAGCACAGAATGCTGCCCGCCAGCGGATTTTTGAATTCAATGCCCTGCTGCTTGCGCTGGATGGCAAAACTGATATGGTCCGCCAGGGTGATCAACAAGGATTCATTGAGAGGCTGCGGGATGGTGGCCTTGATCTCGGCAATCATCTCTTCGGTCAGGCGCAGATGGTCCAAAGGAATCTGTTCCACCAGCTCCCGAAGGCGGCGCTGCTCCGCTTTGTCTTCCATGCGGTAGGTTTTTTCCACCTGCGCCGGATCCACAAATTGCCCGATCTTGCGCCCAAACCCGATGCCGCGCCCGGTCACGATCATCTCGGCACCCTTTTCATCGATCACGCACAGAATATTGTTGTTGATGACCTTCTTGATGCGCAACCCCGTGCCTCCTTTGCAAAAAAAATACCAGCCCCATCGCACAAAGCCCACAGCAGGGTTTTGGGACAGAGTTGGTCTAGCCCGCATGACCGGTAACAATCCAACCAAGCCGTGCCGCAAAGGCAAGGCGATCAATTTCACATTCACAAAATACCACGGGTTTGACAAAAAGTCAACAGAGCCCACCCCTGTCCCCTGCTTTTTTGGTAGCCTGCCCAAATTTATATAGAACTTTTGTGACAGATTGCGAAACCTATTCTGCAATCTGTTCCCGCAGCCCCTCCAGAGAGGGAATGACGAAATGTCGGTTGCGGAGTTCCAGCAAACCGTCCCGGCGCAATTCGGTGATGATCCGGTTGACGCTGTTGCGGGTGGAAATGCCGCAGAAACCGGCGATATCCTCGTAGGGAATGACCAGGTCGATCATAACCCCATTGGACACTGTGCGGCCGAATTTCTGGGCCAGGTTCAGCAAAAATCCGCACACAACGCCCTTTTTGCTGTTCATGGCCATCAGCTGCTGGCTGCGGATACTCTCGCTCCAGCGCTGCCGATAGTACTCCTTCACATACTGCTGTAATCCGGAATCGCCGTTGATATTCTGCCACAGCTCCACCCGTGGCACCTTATAAAAGGAAGCCCGTTCGCTTTCCACCCGGATGTTGAACGGCGCGCTGGTGAACGCCGATACCTCATCTCGCAGCAGCGAGATGATGGACGGGCCTTTCAGGTAGGCAATATTGAATTCTTTCCCGCTTTTCAGGATAATACTGGTTTTGACCACCCCGTGGGCCAGCACATAGGTAAACGGCTGGTCCAGACCGCAGTACGCCAGATAGGTGTGGCGGGGACGTTCTTCCAGGGTATAACCCCAACTTTCCAGGCGATGCAGCAGGTAGGCATTGCTGTCCATCCGACCAGGCTCCTTTCTTCCCATACTGTAACAAATGATACCATCTTTTGAGGTAGTTTGTCTACAGGGAACGTGCTAAACTTGGGAAGTTTTCCAAAACAAACCACAATTTCAGAAGGAAGTGTGCTACATGAAAGAGATCAGTCTGCCTTATGATACGGGGACGCAAACGCTCCATGTTCCCGAAGGAAACCTGGCCGGCGTGTTGGTTTCCCGCCAGGCAGCCTATCATGCCGAAAAATCCGGCGCCGAACTGGTGGAGGAGTCCCTGGATCATCCCATCGGCTCTCCCCGCCTGGAAGATATGGCTCTGGGCAAAAAGAACATCGTGATCATCAGTTCCGACCACACCCGCCCGGTGCCTTCGGCCATCATCACCCCGATTCTGCTGCGCCGCCTGCGCAGTGTGGCCCCCAATGCCCGCATCCGCATTCTGGTAGCCACCGGCTTCCATCGTGCTTCCACCCGGGAAGAGCTCATTGCCAAATACGGGCAGGAGATTGTGGATCACGAGGAAATCGTCATGCATGACGCCCGGGACGACGCGGCCATGGTGGACATCGGCGTTCTGCCCAGCGGCGGCCACTGCCTGATCAATCGCGTGGCTGCCGAAGCCGACCTGCTGCTGGCGGAAGGCTTTATCGAGGCGCACTTCTTTGCCGGTTTCTCCGGCGGGCGCAAGGCTGTTCTGCCCGGCATTGCCAGCTACAAGACCATCCAGGCCAACCATTGCGGTGAATTCATTGCCTCGCCCCAGTGCCGCACCGGCAACCTGGCCAACAACCGTATTCATGCCGACATGGTCTTTGCCGCCCGCGCCGCCAAGCTGGCCTTTATCGTGAATGTGGTCCTGAACGAAGACAAGCAGATCATCGGTTCCTTTGCCGGTGACATGGAAAAGGCTCATCTGGCCGGCTGCAACTTCGTCAAGGACCTGGCCCATGTGGACAAGATCCCCTGCGACATTGCGGTGACCACCAACGGCGGGTATCCCCTGGATCAGAATGTGTACCAGGCCGTCAAGGGCATGACCGCTGCCGAAGCCACCGTGCGGGAAGGCGGTATCATCATCATGGTGGCCGGATGCCGTGACGGCCACGGCGGCCAGGCGTTCTTCGACAACATTGCCCAGGCCGAATCTCCGGAAGCCTTTTTGCGGCAGGCGGAGCTCACGCCCCGTCTGGAAACGGTGCCCGAACAGTGGACCAGCCAGATTCTGGCCCGCATTCTGGTCAAATACCATGTAATTCTGGTATCCGATCTGCTTGACCCGAAGATCGCCGCCAAGCTGCATCTGGAACTGGCCCCCACCGCAGACGATGCCCTGGCCTGTGCCCTGCTGCGCATGGGCAGCAACGCCAAGGTAACCGTGATCCCGGACGGGCTCTCGGTCGTGGTCCAATAACCCGTTTGCAGGAGGAAAAACATGCTTCACAACATTCTGGCTGAATTTCTCGGCACCGGGCTCATGATCGTATTTGGCGTGGGCGTGCACTGTGACGAGGTTCTGAAAAACAGCAAATACCGCGGTTCCGGCCATCTGTTTGCCATCACCACCTGGGGTTTCGGCATTTCGGTGGTGCTGATGATCTTCGGCGGCGTGTGCCTGAACCCCGCCATGGCTCTGGCCCAGGCGATTCTGGGCATGATTCCCTGGAGCAGCTTTATCCCCTATGCCATTGCCGAAATGGCCGGCGCCTTTGTGGGTGCCCTGATCTGCTACGTGATGTATGCCGATCAGTTCCGCGCCAGCGCCGATGAGGTGGATCCCATTGCGGTGCGCAACATCTTTTCCACCAACCCGCCCATGCGCGATCTGCCCCGCAACTATTTTGTGGAAGCCTTTGCCACTTCGGTGTTCCTGACGGCCATCCTGTGCATTGCCAAGAACTACGAAGCCTGGCTTCCCATCGGGGTCGGCCTGCTGGTCTGGGCTGTGGGTATGGGCTTCGGCGGCACCACCGGGTTCGCCATGAACCAGGCCCGTGACCTGGGGCCGCGCCTTGCCTATCAGATTCTTCCCATTCGCAACAAAGCCGACAACGACTGGCAGTACGGTCTGCTGGTTCCCGGTACCGCTCCGTTTGTGGGCGCCGTCATCGCCGCTTTGTTCTGCAGATTCTATCTGGGCATGTAAACAGATGCCCCCAACCAAAAGCTGCTGCCGCACCTGTATCCTCCTGCGGCAGCGGCTTTTGTTGTTTGCTGCTCTCGTCGCTGCGTCTCCCTTTCGGGAAAAATTGACAACTTTCCCAAGGAGGCGTACCATAACAAAAGACAGGCTTTTTCCTGATCCGGAAAAGCCGTAAAGGACGGCACAGATTCTGCCGACATCCGCCGCCCCGAAAAAATTGTGCCGGCAAAGGAAGTAAAATTTGCGAGGTACCGAAGATGAAACATGCAAGACCCATCACCCAGGACATGATTGCCGCCTTCAAGGCAAGCTACGACGCCGACAAATCAGCCCGTGTTCTGACGGCTGCCGCCTGCCACAATCCCCTGAGCAAGCTGGCGCTGGACCCTATGGCCGCCGCCAAGCTGGAAAACACCTTTTCCATCGAGGTGAAAACCCGCGGAATCACCATGCAGAAGAAGAGTGGTCGCTGCTGGCTGTTCGCTTCCATGAACGTAATGCGCGAAATCGTGGCCGAAAAATGCAACCTGGAAAAGTTTGAGCTATCCGGCAACTGGCTGGGCTTCTGGGACAAGCTGGAAAAGATGAACTTCTTCCTGGAAAGCGTGCTGGACTGCGCCGATCTGCCGGTGGCCGACCGCACGCTGGATTGGGTGCTCAACGGCATCAACGACGGCGGGCAATGGGATATGATGGTGAGCATCGTGAAGAAATACGGCATTGTGCCCGCCAGCGTCATGCCGGAGACCGCCCAGTCCTGCAACACCCAGGAGCTGATGCGGCTGCTCAACACCAAGCTGCGCCGGGATGCCGTGGAGCTGCGCGCCCTGGCTGCCGCCGGAGGTGATACCGCCGCCCGTAAGGACGAAATGCTGGCAGAACTGTTCCGGGCACTGTGCATCTGCTTCGGACGTCCCGTGGACCGCTTTGACTTTTCTTATACCGACAGGGACGGCGCCTACCATGTGGACCGCAACCTGACCCCGAAAGACTTCTACGACAAGTACATCGGCCTGGCCCTGGACGAGTACGTCAGCCTGATTCACGCCCCCACCGGTGACAAGCCCTATGGTCGGACCTACACCGTCAAATATCTGGGCAATGTGGTGGAAGGAACCGTCCGTCACTTCAACCTGCCCATGGCGGACATGAAGCAGGCGGTCATTGCACAGCTCAAGGCGGGAGAACCGGTCTGGTTCGGCAGCGACTGCGGCAAATTCGGCAGCCGGGAGGACGGCATCTGGGATCCCCAGTGCTTCCTGTACGGCGAGACGCTGGGCGGCCTTGACCTGAGCATGAGCAAGGCGGACCGGCTGGACTACCGTGACAGCGCCATGAACCACGCCATGGTCCTGTGCGGGGTCAATCTGGACGAAAACGGCAAGCCCGACCGCTGGAAGATTGAGAACAGCTGGGGCGATGAGGTTGGCAGAAAGGGCTACTTTGTGGCCAGCGACGCCTGGTTTGACGAGTTCGTGTACCAGGCTGTTGTGAACCGCCGCTTTTTGAGCGAAGAGCAGAAAAAAGCGCTGGACACCGATCCCATTGAACTGGCTCCCTGGGACCCCATGGGTTCTCTGGCCTGAAAGATTTTTTTGAATTAGGCACAAACAAATCCGGACCCGCTGCCCGATGGGCATTGGGTTCGGATTTGTTTGTATTGGTGAAGCAAAAAACCCGGTCGAACCCATGGGGTTCGACCGGGTTACATATGGTGGAGATGAGGGGAATCGAACCCCTGTCCGAAAAGAAAGCGGTTAGAGTATCTCCGGGCGCAGAGTGCTTATTGAATTTCCCGCGGCGCGAGCGAACACACGCGCTTTACGCCTTGGTAGCTTCATGAATACCTGACGGGCGGCAAAGCTTAGGCCCGTGCATGTTCAGCACCTAATCGACGCCCCGACCCCGTGCGGTGCTAAAACGGGCGGGACGGTCGTGCCTAATTAGGCAGCGACGGCAACAGTGTTATTGTTGTCAGTTAATTTTGTTTGGCGCTTTTATCGTGGTGCACCGCCACGGCCCGCTGCTCACGCCCCTCTCCCCCCGTCGAAACCATTGCATCCCCATAACAAGCGGTGCCAGGCACCGCGGATGACAGTTTGTTCGCAAGGAAAAGGCGATACAGCCTTTGTATGACCGGATGTTAATGCTGCTTCAGCGCGCGGTCAATATCACGCTTGGCATCCCGCGCGGCGGCCGATGCGCGTTTGTCGTACAGTTTCTTGCCTTTGCACAATCCCAGTTCCACCTTGACGCGGCCGTGCTTGAAATACAAAGAAAGCGGAACCAGGGTGTAGCCCTGCAGCTTGATCTGCTGGGCCAGGCGGCGGATTTCCGTCTTGTGCGCCAGCAGACGCCGGGGGCGCACAGGATCACGGTTGAAGATGCTGCCCTGCTCATAGGGGCTGATGTGCATCCCCTTCAGGATGATTTCCCCGTCATCGATATCGGCCCAGGCGTCTTTCAGGTTGACGCCGCCGGCACGCAGGCTCTTGACCTCGGTGCCCACCAGCTCGATGCCGGTTTCCAACGCTTCGATCACAAAGTATTCGTGCCGCGCCTCGCGGTTCTGGGCAATAATCTTTCTGGGAGTTTTGTCCTGTGCCAAGCGCGTCACCTCCTTTGTACAGCTATGCGCCGGGGAGAAAATTATACTGCGGCAGGGTGTTCCTTGTCAAGGAGATTACAGCTCGCCCCGGCCTTCCATGGCCCGGTACAGGGTGGTTTCGTCGGCGTACTCCAGGCTGGAGCCCACCGGCAGGCCGTAGGCCAGGCGGGTGGTCCTGATGCCCAGGGGCTTGATGAGCTTGGCCAGATACATGGCGGTGGCCTCCCCTTCCACGGTGGGGCTGGTGGCCATGATGACCTCCTTGACCTGGTCGTCCAGGCGGGCCAGCAGCTCCTTGACGCACAGCTGGTCGGCCCCGATGCCGTCCATGGGCGAGATCAGCCCGTGAAGCACATGGTACAGGCCCTTGTACTCATGGGTGCGCTCGATGGCCTTGATGTCCCGGGGGGCTTCCACCACGCAGATGATGGAACGGTCCCGTTTGGGAGACGCGCAGATGGGGCAGACTTCGCCGGAGGTATAGTCCTGGCAAAGCCGGCAGCGATGCAGGCGGGTCTTGGCGGCCTCGATGGCCTTGGCCAGCTCCATGGCCTGCTCGTTGGACATGCTCATGACCTCGTAGGCCATGCGGGTGGCACCCTTGCGCCCCACGCCGGGAAAGCGGGAAAACTGGTCGATCAGATTTTCCAGCGGTTCAGCGTTCTGCGGCATGGCGTACCTCTCAGCCCAGGCCGGGGATGTTCATGCCGCCGGTCATCTTGGCCATCTCGTCGTCCGAATCCTTATCCACCGCGGCCACCGCACTGTTGACGGCAGCGGCGATCAGGTCTTCCAGCATTTCGATATCGTCCGGGTCCACGGCCTCCGGCTTGATCTTAACGGCGGTGATCTCGTGCTTGCCGGTCATGGTCACGGTGACCATCTCACCGCTGGCGGTGCCGATGTATTCCCGGGCTTCCAGTTCCTCCTGCTTGGCGCGGATTTCATCCTGCATCTTCTGGACCTGGCGCATCATGGCCTGGGGATCGGGACGGCCGTAGCCTTTGGGAAGTCTTGCTTTCATGGAAATTTCTCCTTTGTTGTTTATCTTTGCCAGTTAGGGCAGACGGCATTCCTGCCGGGGATCACTTTTCTTCAATCTCCACATCCACACCCATGGCCTGCATCTGGCGGATGGTATCATCCACCGAAACCACCGGTTTGCCCGAATCGTCCTCCTTGGGCTTTTCGTAGGGTCCGATGGAGTAGCTCTGGTGGGTGACCTGGTAGATCAGTTCCTTGATTTGCTTGGACACATCCTTGTTCTTGCGGATGTAATCCCGGAAAGCATCGCTGCACTCAAACAATACCCGACGGCCGTCGAAATATGCCCGGGTTCCCTGCAGGAAGGAAATCAGCAGCGGATCGTTTTCGGCCATGAGTTCCAGCACCGCCGACCACTGGGGGAACGGCTGGATGGGACCGGCGGGTTTCCTTGGGA
>OLIH01000055.1_pt1 | contig 145601 bp, 121 predicted proteins | sample 1609721 | NCBI WGS metagenome assembly OLIH01 (sample SAMEA4350157, study PRJEB24818) | metagenome | biome: human; feature: gut; material: faeces | place: Denmark | collected 2013-09
GTAGATCCCTTCACAGGGGAGAACGCAAAGAAGGCATAAAAAATGCCCCCGAGTAGGGGGCGGCCCGTGGTAAAAGTGTGGTTGCCAGACTTTTCGGGGCTCCCTTTAGGGAGCGACCACAGGAGATAGGCCCTTATAGGGCCTGTTCAAACCACCCGTTCAACGGGTGGTTTTGATTGGAATTGCGGGATCAGGCCTCAGATTCAACCTTGTCTTTGGGCAGCAGAATGTTCATCAGAATGGCCACAAAAGCGGCGGGCACAATGCCGGAACCGCCAAAGATCAGCTGAACCGCCTGGGGCAGACCGGCCAGAACGGCACTGTTGGCGCCGAGGCCGTATCCCAGGCCCAGGGCCACCGAGACGATGGACATGCTGCGGGCCGTCAGGGGCTCCCGGGTGATCAGCTGAATGCCGCTCATCACAATGGAAGAGAACATAATGACCGCAGCGCCGCCCAGAACGCTTTGGGGCATGATGGAAACAATGGCTGCCAGTTTGGGCAGCAGACCGCAGAGAACCAGGAACACGGCACCACAGGCCAGCGCGGTGTGGTTGACAATCTTGGTCATGGTGACCAGGCCCACGTTCTGGCTGAAAGAGGTGTTGGGCAGCACACCGAACAGGGCGGCGAAGGAGGAGCCCAGACCATCGCACATGACGCCGCCTGCCAATTCCTGGTCGGTGGCCTCGCGGCCCATGCCGCCTTCGGTCACGCCGGAAATATCGCCGACGGTTTCCACGGCAGTCACAATGAACATGATCATGACAGGGATGATGGCCCGCAGGTCAAAGACAGGTTTTACAGGCATCAGCTGGGGTACAGAGAACCAGTCCGCCTGCGCCACCTTGTCCCAATTGAGAACCCAGGCTTTGGTGTATTCCACGCCGTCGGCGGTGACACCGGTGGTGGACAGGAACAAGGGGAGAATTGCACAGATCACATAGCCGCAAATGATGCCGATCAGAATGCAGGAAGAACTGGCCAGCCCCCTGGCGCCGTGCTTCAAGATCAGGACAATGACCATGACGGCCAGGGCAATCAGCAGGTTCTCGATAGAACCGTAATCGGCGGCGGAAGTGCCACCGCCAAAAGAGCCGACGCCCACACTGATCAGAGACAGACCGATGGACAGCACAACTGTGCCGGTGACCACGGCGGGAAAGAACCGGCGCAGCGGCTTCAGGAAAGCGCCCAGGACCGTCTCAAAGAGGCCGCCCAGAATGGATGCGCCCATAATGGCCGCATAGGAGACAATGCCGCCGCCCATGACCTTGACCACGCTTTGGAAAACGCCGATAAACCCGGAACTGGTGCCCATGATGATGGGAACTTTGCCGCCCACAGGTCCGATGGCGAAAAGCTGCACCAGGGTCACAAGTCCTGCCACCAGCATGGCGTTCTGAAGCAGGGACACCTGAATTGCCGCAAATTCTTCGGCACCGCCGCCGGCGGCGCACAAACTGGTGATGATCAAAATAGGGGTCAGATTTCCCACGAACATGGCCAGCACATGCTGAAGCCCCAGAGGAATGGCCTGCCGCAAAGGCAGCTTTCCTTCAAATTCGTAGGGAGTCGAGTATTGCTGTGTCTTTTCCATTATATCCTCCCGAATGGCTGTAATAAAACGAACACACAACATTATAGCAAAGATGGACGGCAGTTCACACAATTTTTTGCCAAAAACAGCCATTGTTTTCCAAATTCTCTCTTTTATTCAATAGGGCTCGTGAAAACGTAAAGTTTCTTGTGGCGGTTGCCGGTAAAATCCGGCTATGGCTGTTTTTTCCGATGATAGAAAAGGCGTAAAGTTAATTCGCTTTACAGAAAGTGAGCGCAGAAAAAGCGAAAAAACAGGCAGGAATTCCAATTTGCGCAAAAATGACCGTATATAGGGGGAGCTGTACGGAGCAGAATCACCAAAAATCGCGTTTATACGCACAGTTGCCTTTGCCGGATTCCATTTTTTGTGTTATAATAAAAATATACGAAGCTAAGTGAAAGAAAGAAGATGGGGTATCATGTATAACGTTGGGGATATTATCGTGTACGGGGAACATGGTGTCTGCAAGGTGGCGGCAGTGGGGCCGCTCCAGTTGGGAGGCCCGGGGGGCCGCCTGTACTATACGCTGCGGCCGTATTACCATCCGGAACTTGTGATCTATGCCCCCATTGACAATGACCGGGTGGTGGTTCGTCCGCCGATCACCCGGGAACAAGCCCAACAGATTGTAAGTGAATTGCCTCAGGTTCCGGAACTGGAAATTCCGGAGGAAAAGGGAAGGGAAACATTGTTTTCCCAGGTTCAGCACACCTGTGATTGCCGGGCACTGGCAGGCCTGCTGAAGGCATTGTACCATCGCCGTGCCCAGCGCCAGAAAAAAGGGCGGCGGGCCACCAGTGTGGACGAACGATACTTCCATGCCGCCGAAGATCAGTTGTATGGGGAACTGGCTTATGCGCTGGGAATGAACCGGGAGGAAACGCCGGATTACATCCGTGCCTGTTTGGTGCAAACGGACGCATAAATTTCAGGTCGGGCACAGCGTCTGCTGGCCCGGCCGTTTTGCTTTTTGGGAATACTTGCAGCGTATTTGTGCGCATAGCGGCCCAAACTGAAAAAGAGAGGCAGAATCAGGCCGGAAAAGCGCCCGAAAATGCTTGCTGGCAACCGGCATCAGCCATTGCTTTTATCTTTTGATGGGTGTACAATACCCATGTGTATGCCGTAGGGAGCGGAAGACAACTTCCGCCGGGTATGCATGGAAACAGGAGGGTATTTTGGCAAACCTGAGAAGACAAAAAGAAGCCCTGGTCAACTATTTTCTGGCGGGATGCAAGACCGACGGAAGAATGACAGTGGGGCTGGAAGTTGAGCATTTTATTACCCAGGCTGACGGAACTCCGGTCAGCTTTGAGCAGATCCAGCAGGTCATGCAAACCCTGCAGCAAAGCGGGGATGTGCCTGTGGTGATGGAAGGGGAGTATGTAGGCTTTTACAATGATGCCTATGCGCTTTCGTTGGAACCGGCCTGCCAGCTGGAAATCAGTATCCTTCCCCAGCCAAGTGTCAGCCGTCTGATGGCGGTATATGAGGGGTTTGCCGCACGGTTGCACCGGGCTTTGTCAAAGCTTGGCATGCGCGGCTACAACCTTGGGTACCATCCCACACGGCGTGCATCGGCGCTGCCTCTGATTCCGAAAAAGCGGTACGAGGTCATGGACCGCTATTTTCAAAAGCGCGGACACCATGGTATGCAGATGATGCGTGCCACTGCCTCCACCCAGGTATCGGTGGATTATTTCAGTGAGCAGGACTTTGTCCGCAAATACCGTGTGGCCTGCCTGATCGCGCCCCTTCTGGCACTGCTGACGGACAACGCGCCGGTGTATGAGGGAGAACTCAATCATACCTACAGTGTGCGGACTTCCATCTGGAATGATGTGGATCCGGACCGCTGCGGGATTCCACCCATCCTGATGGATGAGGATTTCGGCTTTGAAAAATACGCCGATTATATCTTGCAGAAACCGCTGGTGGTGTCCCGCCGCGGCCCCCGCACCGAAGGTGTGGGCCGCAAGTCGGCCTTTGAAGTCTATCCCTCTTCCATGGGCCGGGAGGAGATCGAGCATGTGCTGTCCATGTTCTTCTTCGACGTAAGACTGAAAAGCTATATCGAACTCCGTGTGGCCGACAGCATGCCGGCGGCCTATGTGGCCGGTTATGCCGAATTGGTCAAGGCTGTTTTGTCCAGCCCGGCGGCGCAGGACGGGATTCTGCGCCATTATGCAGGTGTGACGGTGGCGGATATTGAGGCAGCCAAGGTGGGAATCTGCTGCAACGGATACAAGGCACAAGTGTACGGGCGTCCGGTGGCCGATGAGGTGGCCTGGCTGATGGCCCAGGCCAAAAGCCGGGTGACAACGCCGGATGCCCGACGCAATCTGGAACCGCTGGCTGCCCTGGCCGCACAGAAAAAGACCATCCGGGAAACGGTGACTGACTATGAATCACTTTAACAACGCCTTGGCACTGGATGCCGAGTATCTTGCCATGGCCCGCCGGGATCCGGCGGCGCTGCGGCGGGACTTTAACGCCATTGTCGAATATATGAAACACTCCACCGCCATTCACCACGGGGAGTATGTCCGCACCTGCTTCAAGCCGAAACTGCTGACCGAATCGCAGTTTGCGGCCATCAAGGCAGATATGAAAATTCTGTACTCCATCTTTGCACGGGTGATGGATGAGTATGAACAGGACGCATCCTATCGGGCCCTGTTCGGTTTTGATTCCCGGGTGGAAGAGCTGATTCTGCGGGCCAACCGACAGCCTTCCTTGCTGCCCATGGCGCGTATCGACTTCTTTTACAACGAGGAGACGGGGGACTACACCTTCTGTGAATTCAATACCGATGGCGCCAGCGCCATGAACGAAGACCGTGAACTGCACAATGCCCAGCAGCTGTCGGCGGTGTACCGGGAATTTACCGCTGCCCACAAAACCCGCCGCTGCGAATTGTTTGACAGCTGGGTCGAAACCATGAAGCGGATCTGGCAGCGCGCCGGCGGACACGGGGTTCCCCGTGTGGCCATCGTGGACTATATGGAATGCGGCACGGTCAATGAGTTCGAAATCTTCCGGCAGCATTTCGAGCAGGCGGGTATCCCGGCGGAAGTCTGCGATGTGCGGGCTCTGCGGTATGACGGCCATAGGCTGACCGGCGATTCCGGAGAAAAGATTGATATGATCTACCGCCGGGCGGTAACCAGCGATGTGCTGGCTCATTATGAGGAGAGTACCGCCCTGCTGCAGGCGGCCCGGGACGGTGCCGTGCTTCTGGTGGGGGACTTCCACACCCAGATTGTGCACAACAAGGAACTGTTCCGCGTGCTGCATCTTCCGCGCACCTTGCAGATGTTGGATGAAACACAGCGTGCCTATATAGAGGCCCATGTGCCCTATACGGCGGAATTCGGCGCAGAGCATCTGGAGCAGGTGCTGGAAGATAAAGACCGCTGGATTCTCAAGCCCACCGATTCCTACGGATCCCGCGGTGTGTATGCGGGAGTGGAGTACGATACCGACCGGTGGGCCGAAATCGTGCGCAGCGTACCCCATACCGGATATCTGCTGCAGGCATTCCACACGCCTTATGTGACCGAAAACTACGGTCTCAACGGGGATGTGTTCGGGTTGAACCGGTACTATAATCTGACCGGTATCTATACCTATGACGGTGTGGCCCAGGGGGTCTATTCCCGGGTATCCTTGACCCCCATCATCTCTTCTCAGTACAGCGAAAAAACTTTGCCCACCCTGTTGGTGGAAGACTGAATGAATGAGGGACGGCTTTTCTGCGGATACTAGCCCAAAGAACCGTTTGAAACGGGAAAGGGGCGCAGTCCATGCGGGAATCATCTTACCATGCCATATTGACCGAGATGACCGTGCGCGCTTTGTGGGAAACCCAGAATGTCATCGATTGCATTCCGGATGATCTGTGGGACAAACCCTATGGCGGCGCACCGTTATGGCAGCATATCTATCACATGCTGCACGGGCTGGACCAGTGGTTCATCAATCCCCGCGACCGAGATTTTGTGGAACCGCCCATCCATACGCCGCTTTTGCAGGACCTGGCCATCTATCCGGCCACCCGGCTGAGCCGGCGGCAGATCAACGATTATTTCCATACCATCAAGGCCAAACTTTCGCTATACCTGCCCGCCCTGCATGATGAGGATCTCTTGCAGCGTCCGGAAGGCTGCGAATGGACCCGCATGACCCTGATTCTGGCCCAATACCGGCACCTGCATCTGCATCTGGGGATGCTGATGGGATTTGTTCAGGCCGCTACAGGGCTGTGCCCGCGGGTGCTGGATCTGGGTACCGAGATTCCCCTGGGCCCCTATGACCCTTATGAATGAAAGGAAGTTGCCCCATGAAACACTGGCTTCAGCTGACAGTGCTGCTGTTGGTTCTGGCGGTGCTGGTCTCCTGCGCTAAGGCGGAGGAAACACCGGCATGGCAGGGGACTCTGCCCAACAGCGGCGTGGTGATGACGGTGTCCGGTGGGGAAGTGGCCGAGTCGGAAACGTTCTGGTGTCCGGACAACCGGCGCCACTGGCAGGAAACCTGTCTGCTGACCGCACCGCATTCGGTGACGCTGACCTGGCAGGGTGTTTCTCCTGAGCAGGTGAGCATCGCTTTTGCCAATCCGGACAGGGACGGCTTTGTGCCGGAGACTGATTCGGATCTGATCGAAAAGGTGGATTATACGCCTCGTGTCACGGCGGACGGCGCCCTGCAATACCGGATCGATACAGCTTATTGCTTTATCATCACGGTGAGCACCGACCAGGGGACCGACTTTTTCCTGTTGGATTGTCGGCGAGAAATCTGAACTATACAAAAAAACAGCCCGGCCGGTTTGGTCGGGCTGCTTGCTTTACGACTGGGACGTTTTTTCCAGATAGACGCTGGTGGAGGGGAAAGCGAAAGAGCAGCCTTCTTTTTCCATCAGGTCCATGATCTGCAGGTTCAGGCGGTTTTTCATGGCACGAAAATCCGCCAGGCTCAGCGCGGTCACATACATGCGCACGTCGATGTCAATGCTGGAAGCACCGAAGTTGGTCAGGCAAACCTGGACGGTTTCTGGCTGGGCGGTGGGTTCTGCCTTGCAAAGTTTGGTCAGGGCCCGGCAAAGGGCTTCAATCTTTTCGCGGGAGGTGTCATAGGTGACGCCGATCACAAAATTCCACAGGCGGCTGTTGCGGTCGGTGACATTCTGGATATATTCGGCGCTGACCTTGGAGTTCTCCACGGTGATCTGGCAGTTGTCCGGTGTGCGCAGCTTGGTGGAGCGGAAGGAAATCTCCTCCACCGTGCCTTCAAAGCTGCCCAGCACGATGTAATCCCCGATGCCGAAAGGCCGTTCCATCACCAGGGTGATGCCGGCAATCAGGTTGGACAGGGTGGACTGGGCGGCCAGGGATACAGCCAGACCGGCAACGCCGGCGCCGGCCATGAGCCCCGCTACCGGGACGCCGAAAAGCTCCAGCGTGGCCAGGATGGTAATGACAACCACCAATGCCCGGTAAATCTTTTCAAAAAAGCGGGTCATGGTTTTGTTGCTTTCCAGGTCCAGGCGATTCTGGGCGCTGCGCAGCAGCAAACCGCAGAGGTCCTCGCTGCGCCAGAAGCCCAATCCCAGCAGGAGGATGGCAACGGCACCGAACACCGGGCCTGCCAGCAAGGCGGTCTGCTGCGGTGTCAGGGGCAAAGGGAAAGCCAGCACGGCCAGATAAATCAGGAAAGCCCGCAGCAGCAACACCAGGGAACCGGAAAAGCCATCATAGAGGATGCGCAGCCACTCCGGCATAAACCGGAGCAGCCGGGCCCGGATGGTGCGGATCAGCGCCCGGTACAACCGGGTGCCGAACACCGCTGCCAGAGCCAGGACAGCGGTGAGCAGAATGCGAAGAAGATCATTGTGGGTGTTGATAAGGCCCATGAAAAGAGTCCAGAATTCTTGAAATGCCATTGATTTATACTCCCGTACAGACAAAAAACAGGCTGAATTTGAGCTTGCGTACGATCAATTCCGTACGTGGTAAGGATACCTTGAATTGCCGGTCGTGTCAAGGTCAAAACAATCTGCACAAAAAAGCACTTGCAATCTCTGTAGACTGTGCTATACTGATGCTCAGAAAGTCTGTTTCAGGGCGGGGTGAAATTCCCCACCGGCGGTAAAGCCCGCGACCGGCTGCTTTGGCAGCCGCTGATTCGGTGAAATTCCGGAGCCGACGGTATAGTCCGGATGGAAGAAACGGAAGCTTTGCTTTATTTGCTGTGCTTTTCGTGCCCTGCCGCATCCTTTGCGGCAGGGCATTTTTGCTTGGCAGGAAAAACAGGCCTCCCGACAGCTGTGGCAACCGGCTTTCACATTTATGATCGGGCCGCAACGGCCGGGAGGTATTTGTATGAAAACCAAAAATCACGTCCGCGAACTCACTGTAACCGCCATGCTTTCTGCCATCGGCTTTGTGCTGATGATGGTGGATTTCAGCCTGCCCATGTTCATCCCGTTCTTTGTCAAGATGGACATTTCGGAACTGCCGGCCTTGCTGGCTTCCTTCGGCCTGGGCCCTGTGTACGGCGCCGCGGTCTGTCTGATCAAGAACATTCTGGCCGCCATCTTCCACGGCTCCACCGGCGGCATCGGCGAAGTGTGCAACTTCCTGCTGGGGGCTGCGTTCACCGTTACGGCAGGGCTGATCTATAAACATCACAAGAGCCGCAAGATGGCCGTTGTTGGCGCCCTGGTCGGTTCGGTGGTCATGGCCCTGATCAGCGTGCCGGTCAACTACTTCATCACCTACCCGGTGTATGCCCAGATGTTCGGCGGTATGGATCTGATCCTGGGCGCGTACCAGGAACTGAACCCCAACGCCACCAGCCTGCTGTTCTGCCTGGTCATGTTCAACCTGCCTTTCACCTTTGTGAAAGGTCTTCTCGATTCTGTCATTTGCTTCCTGATCTACAAGCCCCTGTCTCCGATTCTGCACGGCCGCCGCTGAGCTTTTGTAGGACACTTGTCCAAAAGTGTCACAAAACGGACGAAAAATCGTTGACATCCCATCTGGGGTATGGTATTATACATCACGACATCAGAATAAGGTGACTTATCAAGAGCGGCTGAGGGAACAGGCCCAGTGAAGCCCGGCAACCTGCGCAATGCGTAAGGTGCCAATTCCTGCGGGAAACCGAAAGATAAGCGTTTTGCGCGCGTTTCCCGCCGTGTGTGGGGAACGCGCTTTTTGCTGCTTTTTCCTGCGGCGGAAAACACATGCAAGGTTTTCGTCAAGTTGCCTTTCTGACCAGCATTTTTTCAAGGAGGCAGCTTACCTATGTCCAAGTACCTGTTTACATCTGAATCCGTTACCGAGGGGCATCCCGACAAAATCTGCGACCAGATTTCCGACGCGGTGCTCGATGCCATTCTGGCCCAGGACCCCGGCGCCCGAGTGGCCTGCGAAACCACCTGCACCACCGGTCTGGTGCACATCATGGGCGAAATCACCACCAGCTGTTATGTGGACATCCCCGGCATTGCCCGCAGCGTCATCAAGGATATCGGCTATGACCGCGCCAAGTATGGCTTTGACTGCGATACCTGCGGTGTTATGACCAGCATCGACGGCCAGAGCCCGGATATTGCCTTGGGCACCAACGATGAAGTGGCCGGGGCCGGTGACCAGGGTATGATGTTCGGCTATGCCTGCAACGAGACCCCCGAACTTATGCCCCTGCCTATCTCCCTGGCCCACAAGCTGGCCAAACGTCTGGCCGATGTGCGCAAGGACGGCGAAATGGCGTACCTGCGTCCGGACGGCAAGAGCCAGGTCACGGTGGAATACGTGGACGGCAAGCCGGTCCGGGTGGACACGGTGGTCATTTCCAGCCAGCACAGCCCTGAAGTGGATCAGCAGCAGCTGCATGCCGACGTGATGGAAAAGGTGATCAAGGCCACCATCCCGGCGAATCTGCTGGACGAAAATACCAAGTACTTCATCAACCCCACCGGCCGTTTCGTGGTGGGCGGTCCCCAGGGTGACAGCGGTCTGACCGGCCGCAAGATCATTGTGGATACCTACGGCGGGTATGCCCGTCACGGCGGCGGCGCTTTCAGCGGCAAGGACCCCTCCAAGGTGGACCGCTCCGCTGCGTATGCGGCCCGCTGGGTGGCCAAGAATCTGGTTGCCGCCGGTCTGGCCGACAAGTGCGAGGTGCAGCTGGCCTACGCCATCGGCGTGGCAGAACCGGTTTCCATCCTGGTGGATACCTTCGGCACCGGCACGGTGGCGGACGACAAGCTGGAAGCGGCGGTGGAAAAGGTCTTTGATCTGCGGCCCGCGGCCATCATCCGTGATCTGGATCTGCGCAAGCCCATTTACCGCAAACTGGCGGCGTACGGCCATATGGGTCGTGAGGACCTGGGCGTCAAGTGGGAGAACACCGACCGTGTGGACGCGCTGAAAGCGGCGGTTGCCTCCCTGTAATCCTCAGCTTTCCACAAAAAATAAAAACAGACAGGCTCTGTGTCCGTCGGCTGTCATTTCCGGGCAGCCGGGGCGCGGAGCCTGTTTTTACGTGGTGCGAACAACTTGCAAAACGCCGATTCGGATGTATAATTATTTGTGTATCAAAAAGAAAATGAAATATGCAGAAGGGAAGCGCATTGCTTATGAAAATCCGCAGAGCCGAAACCTGTGACATGCCTCGCATTGATGAATTGCTGATGCAGGTGGAGCTGGTCCATCACAAAGCCCGCCCGGATCTGTTCAAGAACGGCGGCCGCAAGTATACGGACGAAGAGCTGGCCGCCATTATTGCGGATGACAAGCGCCCGATTCTGGTAGCGGTGGATGATAACAATCGTCTGCTGGGATATGCGTTCTGCATTTTCCAGCAATATCTCGACAATACCATTATGACCGATATCAAGACACTGTACATCGACGACCTTTGTGTGGATGAAGCCTGCCGCGGCCAGCACATCGGCCGTGCTTTGTACGAGGCGGTCCTGGCCTATGCCCGGGAACACGGCTGCTACAACGTGACCCTGAACGTATGGTCCGGCAACGACAACGCCCAGCGGTTCTATGAATCCTGCGGTCTCAAGCCCCAGAAAATCGGCATGGAAGTCATCCTGTAAAATCTGTATCACCAACAAAACGGCCCCGCCGCCCGTACAGGGAGGCAGGGGCCGTTTTGCTTATGGCTTTTCAAGACTATACCGGCGGAAACAGTCGTTCAGTTCCCGCTGGTTCCGGATGCGGTGCGCTTTTTCCGGCCAGGCTTGCAGCACGTGTTCATAGTGCTGCACCTTCTCTCTGGTCCGGCCGCCCCACAAGACCCAATGAAGAAATTCGGCGTCGATTTTTTCCGCGCAGTCCTTGGCCATGGACGCCCGGGTTTTTCCATGGTAGTGCAGGTATCGGGATAAAACTCGGTACAGGCAGGTCCAGCGCCCGAAATCCAGAAAGAAAATCAGGTCGGACTCGGCCAGACGGCGGTCATAGTACAGATTGGTATAGTTTCCGTCCATGACCCAGCCGTCGGGATGGCTGTCCAGAAAGGTGCGCACGTCGGCCAGCTTTTCTTCCCGGTCCCTCTCGCTCCAGCCGGGGCCGAACTGCACTGTGTCCAGGTGCAGAACCGGCAGATGGTATCTTTGCCCGAACGCGGCGGCCAGGGTGGATTTTCCGCTGCCGCTGTATCCGATAATGCTGATCTTCATTCCGAACCTTCCTTTCCGGTTTGGCCTACGATACATCGCCAAACAATGGCACAGACTATTACTATATATAAAAAGGAAAGCCCTGTCAACGGCATTGCCAAATAAGGGGGGATTGGCTATAATATAAAAGTATATTGGGTGATTCTGTCCAAAAGACAAAGAAAGGAGGAAATGGCCATGCCCGGGGAACTGCTGAAACTGGAAGGCGTTGTGGAACACGTGATTTTTGAAAACCAGGAAACCGGTTATGCGGTGTTCGAAGTCAACGCGGGCGGTACCGACGTGGTCGTTTCCGGAAATGTGGGCAGTATCGACAACGGAATGTCGGTGGTGGTGTACGGGCAGATGACCAACCATCCCAACTATGGGGAACAGTTCCGGGCCGAGACCTGCGAAGCGGCACTGCCCCAGGATACGGCGGCCATTCAGAGCTACCTGGCCAGCGGTGTGCTGCCCTATATCGGCTCTTCCACCGCCAAGAAGATGGTGGCCAAGTTCGGGGCCGAAACCCTGACCGTGATTGCGGAGGAGCCGGACCGGCTGTGCGAGCTGAAAGGAATCACGCCCCAGAAAGCCGCGGCCATTTCTAACGAGTTCCGCCGCCTGTACGGTGTGCGGGAGGTCATCGCCTGGATGGCACGTTTCGGGCTTTCGGCCCAAAGCGCGGTGACGGCCTACCGCGCCTTCGGCCCCCACACGGTGGAAGCACTGAACAATAATCCGTATATGCTTTGCGGGGAACCGCTGAACCTGAAATTCAGTCAGGTGGATGCCATTGCCAACACCTTGCAGGTGGGGGCGGACAGCAGCCTGCGCATTGCCGCAGGGCTGCTGTATACGCTGCGGCACAATGCGGGCAATGGGCACACCTGTCTGCCCCGGGCCAAGCTGACCGACGCCACGGCCCGGTTTATCCGCCAGGAACCCCAGCGGGTGGAACAGGCACTGGATGAACTGCTGAACACCGAGGAGATGCGTGCCCGCACCTATGAGGGCACCGAGTACATCTACCTGCCGGACCTTCTCAGTGCGGAGGAGGACATTGCCGCACGCCTTGGCGAAATTTCCACCTATCCCACCGAGGCGCCGCCAACTCTGGAAAATGATATCCGGGTGTTGGAAATGGCCCAGGGGTTTGCCTATGCACCATTGCAGCGGGAAGCCATCCGGATGGCCTTGTCCAACCGGGTCATGGTACTCACCGGCGGCCCCGGCACCGGTAAAACCACCACGGTCAACGCGATCCTGACGCTGTACGAGGGGCTTTACGACCGGGTGGCCCTGTGTGCCCCCACCGGCCGTGCTGCCAAACGCCTGAGCGAACTCACCGGGCACAGCGCCTCCACCATTCACCGGCTGCTGGAAGTGGATTACTCCACCGGTACGGTGCGGTTCATCCACAACGAAAAGAACCTGCTTCCCTTTGACGTGATCATCCTGGATGAGATGAGCATGGTGGATGTCAAGCTGTTCCAGGCCTTGCTGGCGGCGGCGCGGTCCCATTGCCGCATCATCATGGTGGGGGATGCCGACCAGCTTCCCAGTGTGGGGCCCGGCAACATTCTCAGCGAGATTCTGCGGGCGGATATCCTGCCCACAGTGCGTTTGACCGAAATCTTCCGGCAGGCGCAGAAAAGCCTGATCATCCAGAATGCCCACCGGATCGTGCACGGGGAGATGCCCCGTACGGGGGGACACGATGACGACTTTTTCATGATCGAATCCTTCGGCCCCGCCTGCCAGCGGTTGGTGTGCGACCTGGTATCCACCCGGCTGCCCCGCACCTACGGTTTTGACCCGGTGCGGGACATTCAGGTCCTTTGCCCTACCAAGGTGGGCCCCACGGGCAGTGTGGAACTGAACCGGCGGCTGCAGGCGGTTTTGAACCCGCCTTCGCCGGACAAACCCCAGATCGCCTGGGAGCAAAGCGGCCGGGTACTGCGGTTGGGGGATAAGGTCATGCAGATCAAGAATGACTATGACATTCCCTATGAGCGTTCCGGTGCCGAAGCAGGTGTGGGCGCTTACAACGGCGACCTGGGCATCATCACCGAGGTGGACCCGTCGGCCCGCAGTGTGACCGTCATGATGGATGACCGCAAATATGTGTACGGCGCCGATCAGCTGGCTGAGTTGGAGCCCGCCTATGCGGTGACCATCCACAAGAGCCAGGGCTCGGAATTTCCGGCGGTGATCATCCCGGCAGCGGATGTGCCCGCCCGCCTGTGCTACCGCAATCTTCTGTATACCGGTGTGACCCGCGCCAGAAAGCTGTGCATCATCACGGGTATGGGGCGCACGGTGCAGGCCATGACCGAAAACGTCCGGCAGAATCTGCGTTACAGCGGACTGCGCTACCTGTTGGCGGATGCGGTCCGTCATCAATCGTGAACGCGCTGCCGGAACGGCTGGCGGCTCTGATCTGGCCACGGCGGTGTCCCTTTTGCGGCAAGCTTCTGGGAGCCGATGCGGTGGCCGGCTGCCATTGCCGGAATTGTCTGCCGGAGGTGGAGCGGCTGTCCCATGATCCGCCCCGGCTTCCCGCCACGGAGCATGAATTTTACGCGGTGTCGGGGGCAGCCAGCGCTTTTTATTATGCGGATACCGTCCGCTACGCCATTCTTATGTGCAAGGGACACGGCAACCCCTGGTATGCCAGGGAGCTGGCGGACCTGATGGCTGTGCGTGTGTTTGGTGCACAGGCTGCGCCCGCTGCGGCGGGGCGTCCGGCGTACACAGCGCCGGGGGAACTGAAACCCTACACCTTGATTGTGCCGGTGCCGCCGCGGCGGCCCGGTACAGGTACCATGCCCCGTCTGCTGGCAAAACGCCTGTCCCGGATTCTGGACATTCCCGTGGCGTACCCGCTGTACACCACGCGCAAGATGCAGCCCCAGAAAAATCTGGATCTGAATGCCCGCCTCAGGAACACCCGCGGGGCATATGCCTGCCGCCGCGGAACCGATTTGTCCGGTATGCGTGTTCTTTTGGTGGACGATATTATCACCACTGGCGCCACCGTTTCCGCCTGTGCCCTGGCTTTGTTGCAGGGCGGTGCAGTTTCGGTGTTTGCGGTCAGCGTGGCCGCCAAGGAAGACTTACCCCCGAACAAACGTCTGCCCAAGCAAGGGCAAACGCAGGAGAAACAGAGTAAATGAAGCAATATGATATCGGCATTGATCTGGGAACCAGTTCCATCATCATTGCAACCGAACAACAGGGCGTGATCTTCCGTCAACCCAGCGTGGGGGCGGTGGACACCCGCTCCAATACCGTCATCGCTGTGGGGGAGGATGCCCTTCGTATGGTGGGGCGTGCGCCGCGCTATATTGATATCATCCGTCCGCTGCGGGACGGCGTTATCCAGGACCACCGGATGACCAATGAACTGATTGTGCGGTTCATCAACCAGGTGTGCCCCTCCCGTCTGATCCGTCCCCGGGTGGCGGTGTGTGTGCCCGCAGCCATTACGGGAATCGAGGCCGACGCGGTGGTGGAATCGGTGATGGCAGCCGGCGCCAAACAGGTGTACCTGGTGGACGAGCCGGTAGCCGCCGCCCTGGGAGCGGGACTGGATATCCGCACACCCAAGGGTTGTATGGTCATTGATATCGGTGGCGGGTCCACCGATATCGCGGTGATCAGCATGGGGGGACGGGTGCGTGCCGCCAGCCTGCCGGTGGCCGGCAACGCCTTTGACAACTGCATCGCCCAGTATGTGCAGGAAAAATTCAGCATTGCCATCGGCCCGCTGACCGCCGAAGCCTTGAAAAAGCAGGTGGCCTGCTGCTTCCAAAGCGAGTTTGAAGGCGTGATGGAAGTCCGCGGCCATTCCTGGGAGACCAATCTGCCGGCCCGCCGCCTGATCTATACCCGGGATCTGTACGAGCCGGTCCGGGAACTGGCCGCCCGCATTGCCGCTGCCGCCCATAATGTGCTGCAAAGCACCCCGCCGGAACTGGCGGCTGATGTGGGCAAAAACGGCATTTTGCTCACCGGCGGCGGGTCCATGCTCCGGGGCCTGGCCGGATACCTGGCCGGGGAACTGCATGTGGACGTGGCCATTGCCCCCGATCCGCTGAACTGCGTGGCTCGCGGTACGGCGGCCAGCCTGTCTCTGGGCAAGTATCTGACGGCCGGGTTCCGGGACGCCACACCCAAGGTATGGAAAAGCCGCCTGATGGGGCCCCGTGACCCTTTCCATGCATGAGGTTTTGTGGTATACTAAACACTTGTGATTTTGTCTTTTTTACACAGATTGCAGCAGTAAAGGAAGAAAACACCTATGCCCGACGCTATTTTGAATGAATATCTTCAACTGCGGGACCAGTATATCGAATCCTGTTTTACCCGTCTGAACCCGGTACAGCGCCAGGCGGTGTTTACCACCGAAGGTCCGCTGCTGATCCTGGCCGGCGCCGGTTCCGGCAAGACAACCGTGCTGGTCAACCGCATTGCCAACATTATCCGCTTCGGTCAGGCCCACGGCAGCCGGGAAGTTTGCCGTCCGGTCACCCAGGAAGATGTGGACCACCTGCGGGCCACCATGGAAAGCGGACGCATGCCTTCCGCGGACCAGGCGCGCCTGCTGGCGGTGTCTCCGGCCCGGCCGTGGAATGTGCTGGCCATCACCTTTACCAACAAGGCCGCCGGGGAACTGAAAGACCGTCTGAAAGCCATGCTGGGGGAGACGGTGGGCAGCGACGTTTTCGCCTCCACCTTCCATTCCGCCTGCGTGCGGATTCTGCGCCGGGACGCCGAGCGCATCGGTTTCCCCACCAGTTTCACCATCTACGATTCCGACGACCAGCAGCGGGTCATCAAACAGATCTATAAAGAACTGATGATCGATGACAAGTTCCTGCCCCCCAAGCAGGCGGTGGCCCGCATCAGTGCCTTCAAGGACAAGCTGTTGTCTGCCCGGGATGTGGCGTCTGAACCGCCGAAGGATACCAAGGCGGCGCTGGTCAGCAAAATTTACACTGCCTATTCCGAACGCCTTAAAACCGCCGGCGCCATGGATTTTGACGATCTGATCTTCCATACGGTCCAGATGCTGAAAAAAGATGCCGAAGCCCGGGAGTATTACCAGAACAAGTTCCGCTACATTGTGGTGGATGAATACCAGGATACCAGCGTGGCGCAGTTCCATCTGGTTCGCCTGCTGGCCGGCGGTACCAACAATGTGTGCGTGGTGGGTGACGATGACCAGTCCATCTATAAGTTCCGCGGCGCCACCATTGAAAACATCCTGAATTTTGAAAAGGTGTTCACCGGTGCCAAGACCATCCGCCTGGAACAGAACTACCGTTCCACCTCCAACATCCTGAATGCCGCCAACAGCGTCATCAAAAACAACAACGGCCGAAAGGGCAAGACGCTGTGGACCGAAAACGGTACCGGCGCCAAGGTGCAGCATTACACCGCCGCCAGTGAGCAGGACGAGGCCAGCCATATTGCCGACATCATCGGTGAAAATCTGCGCAACGGCGCCAGCCTGCGGGATCACGCGGTACTCTACCGCATGAATGCCCAGTCCAGCCCGGTGGAAGCGTATTTCGCCCGGGCGGGTATTCCGTACCGCATTGTGGGAGGCCAGCGCTTCTTTGACCGCAAGGAAGTCAAGGATATCAACTCCTACCTGGCCGTTGTGGTCAATCCCCGGGACGATGTGCGGCTGCGCCGCATCATCAACGAACCCGCCCGCAAGATCGGTGCCACCACTGTGGACAAGATTGCGGAGTTGGCGGCTTCCCGCGGGGTTCCCATGCTGCAGATCATCTCGGAAGCCTCCACCTATCCGGCGCTAGCCCGGGCGGCCTCAGCACTGGGAGCGTTCTATGATATGTACCGCACCCTGTGTGATCTTTCGGTGACCCTGCCTCTGGATGAGTTCGTGGGGGAGGTCATCCGCAAAACCGGATACGAGGCCATGCTGAAGGCGCAGAAGGAGGAGGGGGAGACCCGCCTGGAGAACCTGGGCCAGCTGGTCAACTCGGTCAAGACCTACGCCGACCAGAACGGGGAGGACGCAACCCTTTCCGGCTTCCTGGAAGAGGTGGCGCTGATTGCGGACATCGACTCCTATGATGAGGACGCCGACTCGGTCACGCTGATGACCCTGCACAGCGCCAAGGGCCTGGAGTTCCCGTATGTCTTTATCATCGGCATGGAAGACGGCGTTTTCCCCGGCGACCTGGCCCGCTACAGCGAGGAAGACATGGAGGAGGAACGGCGCCTTTGCTACGTGGGAATCACCCGGGCCAAAAAGGAGCTGTATCTTTCTTCTTCCCGAAGCCGGATGATTTTTGGCCAGACCCGGCGCAATCCGCCGTCCTATTTCCTCAGTGAGATCGATCCCGATCTGCTGGAAGAGACCCAGAGCCCAGAACTGGCGGCGGCCGGCGGTGGATTCGGGGTGGGATATGGCACCTATTCTACCAATGTGCCCGGCGGGCGCAGCGGGTATTCCGGCGCGTCCCGAGGCTATCTCAACAGCGAGTACAACGCCGGGTTCGGCAGCCGTTATGGTTCTTCCGGCGGATTCCGCAGTGGGTTTGCCGCCACCGGCGGCCACGAAAGCCCCCGCGGCGTGGGACATCATACAGTCCCCGGCAGCGGGTTCGGCGCCGGATACGGTTCTTCCCGCAGTGCCGCCCCGGCCGGGGGCGGCTCCTCCACCTTGCTGGAAACACCGGCCTCCGCCCCCAAAAAGAAGGCGGCCGGTTTTGCGCCCGGCGACTTTGTGGATCACAAGGTGTTCGGGCGTGGCAAGGTCATCAAGGTCACGCCGGTGGCGGGGGACTGCATTGTGGAAATTCAGTTTGACCGGGTCGGCGTCAAAAAGACCATGGCAAACTATGCGCCGCTGACAAAACTTTCCAAGGAATAAACGGGAGGATACAACATGCTGGTCAACCTGATCGCCCATACCAACGACCCGGAAAAGACGGTGGCCGCTGCGGCCAAGCTGTGCTATTCCGATGCCCATATCGAAACGCTGCTGGATGGCCTTACACCGGAAAAGACAGCTGCCTTTCTGCAGCGGCTGAACGATGTGGGACATGCCAGTCCCATCGAGCATGCCTCCTTCACCTTTGGTATCGAAGGGGTCAGCCGCACCTTCCTGGCCCAGGTCACCCGGCATCGCATTGCCTCTTTCAGCGTGCAAAGCCAGCGCTATGTCCGCTTGGAAGATTTCCGCTATGTGATTCCGCCGGAAATTGAGGCCATTCCCCAGGCAAAGCAGCAGTTCATTGAATCCATGAACGAGGATGCCCGCCGTTACCTGGACCTGGTGCAGACGCTGGAAGACGCACACACTAAGACCTTTATGGCACAGGGGCTGGATGAGAAAGCTGCCCGCGCCAAGGCGTCCAAAAAGGCCAATGAAGACGCCCGTTTTGTATTGCCCAATGCCTGTGAGACCAAAATGGTTATGACCATGAACTGCCGCAGTCTCATCAATTTCTTCCAGCTGCGCTGCTGCGAGCGCGCACAGTGGGAGATCCGTGCTGTGGCGGACCGTATGTTGGAACTGGTGCTGCCCTTGGCCCCGCATATCTTTGCGGCGGCCGGGCCGCGCTGTTTGACCGGGCCCTGCCCCGAAGGCCGCATGTGCTGCGGTCGTCAGGCACAGGTCCGGCAGAAATATTCCGAAATGAAAGAGAGGGTTCTCACCCATGGGTAAACTGATCATCTTTGAAGGCTTGGATGGTTCCGGCAAAGGCACACAGACCGATCTTCTGTGCCGTACCCTCCGCGAACGCGGACAGGACCTGCGGCAGATCACCTTCCCGGATTATGAAAGCGATTCCTCAGCATTGGTAAAAATGTACCTTTCCGGTCAGTTTGGCCAGAAGCCGGACGATGTGAACGCCTTTGCTTCCTCCACCTTCTATGCGGTGGACCGCTTTGCCAGCTACAAGACAAAGTGGGGCGATTTCTATCGCCGCGGTGGGCTGGTGATCTCCGACCGATATACCACCAGCAACGCAGTGCATCAGTGTTCCAAGCTGCCGCCCATGCATTGGGACGGTTTTCTGGAATGGCTGTTTGACTTTGAATACAAAAAGATGGGCATTCCGGCCCCGGATGCCGTTGTCTATCTTTCGGTGGATGTGGATGTCTCCCAGAAACTGATTGCGGAGCGCTATCACGGGGACCAGACCAAGATGGACATCCAGGAGAAGGATGCCGAATATCTGGCCCGTTCCCGGGCGGCCGCCGAATATTGCGCCCGTAAACTGGGCTGGCGGCGGATTGTCTGCACCAAGATGGAAGACGGCGTCAAGATCATGCGCAGCGTGGAAGACATTCACCAGGAAGTGCTTTCCAAACTGGCGGACGTGCTGTAAAGGATTCAACCGGCAGGGAAGGAGGTGGACCCGATGGCCGCTGTTCTGCGTAAGGCAACTGTGCAGGATCTGGACACCCTGGCACAGCTGCGCGCACAAGCTTTTGGTACAGACCGGGAAGAGGCCTCTTCCTGGCTCCGGAATATAGCGGGTCTGGACAACGTTCTGGTTCTGGAGCGGGCGGGAACCGATGGCAAGCCGGGCATTCCGGCAGCACTGCTGGGTGCGGTGCCGGTGGAATGCGGGCACCGGCGGGGCATCTGGTTCTGCGGCATGCTCACCCGTCCTGAACTGCAAGGACGTGGTCTGATGAGCCACCTTCTGGATTCCTGCCTGCGCGCTTACGCGGCCGGCGGATACGATTTTGCCGTTGCGGTGCCTCCCTCCCCCCAAGTCGGGCAAAGCCTGAAGAAGCTGGGGTTTCAAAACGCTTTTCCGCTGCGGATGGTGCGCAAACCCATCGAGCACAACCTTCGGGCGGTGGCGGAATTTGACAACCTGACCGTGCGGCGCCTGATTGACACCCGCATGCGGTACCAGCCGGCGTGCATCATATTGCCGGAGTCCACCATAACCGAAATGATCACCCGTCTGTACCGCAAGGGGATGACCATTGTTTCCAACCAGAGGGGATACGGCCTGTTCTGTCAGCAGGATGATGTCTTGCAGGTGATGGAACTGCAGGCCGACAACGACCACTGCGCCGATCTGCTGTTGCAGGCAGCGCGGGAAAAAACCGGCGCTCATTATGCCAGTATTCTTCTGGCGGAAAACCAGACCCTGTACCTGGGGGCCGGCAAACGATGCGGGTACGGCATGATACGGTTTCTATCCCAGCCGTTTCCCATCACGGACGTGTATTTCCGGCTGCTGCAGTAAAGCGGAGCCCTGTAACAATACACCTGAACAGCAGTTGTGCGGGTGAAAAGGAGCAAAAAGATGAAGATCAATCGTGAACCGGAAAAATCTTCTTCCACCAAACAGGAAAAAGCACAGCCTTCCCGCCGTGTTCCGGCGCCGGAACAGCCGCAGCGCCGCGCTTACGATGTGGCCCAGGACGGCGGTTTTGAGGATCCGGAACCGTATGAGGAAGAGGAAGAAGTGGTTGTGCGCAAGAAACGCCGTTTCCCGGTGGGGCTTGTGATTGTGCTGGTTGTGCTGGCGCTGGTGGCTGTGGCCGGATGGCAGATGATGCAGTTTTACAGCGAGGTGGACGGCCATGGCTCCGTCGGTCAGGAAGTGACCGTGTCGGTGGAGCAGGGCTCTTCGGTGGCAGATATTGCCGCAGTGCTCAAGCAGAACAACATCATCAAGTATGACTGGCTGTTCAAGCTGTATACCAAATACAGCGGCCGTGCCAGCGGATTGCAGTACGGCGATTTCCAGGTGCATGCCGGCATGTCGTACAACGATATCATCACCACCCTGTCAGAGCAGAAAGTTTTCCGGGACACCGTGCGGGTGACCATACCGGAAGGCACCACTGCCGTGGGCATTGCCCAGATCTTTGTGGACCAGGGCCTGGTGGACAGTGTGGACACCTTCCTGAACTGCGCCGAAGGAAAAGACGGGTCTGATTTCAGCCAGTATGAATTCTGGAATGAGATTCCCGACAATGAGGGCCGCCTGCTGAAGTGCGAGGGCTATCTTTTCCCGGACACTTACGAATTTTACTCTGATGCCAGTGTCTATGATATCGTGGACTGTCTGTACTCGGAATTTGATACCAAGACTTCCGGCCTGATGTCCACCATTGAAGAGAAGGGCACGACTCTGGATCAAGTGGTAATCCTGGCGTCCTTTATCCAGGAGGAAGCGGGGCTTGCTTCGGAGGATGCCAAGGTCAGTGCCTGCTTCCACAACCGGCTGGAATCCGACGATCCGCTGTGGGCGGAGCATAAGCTGGAATCCAACGCCAGCAGCGATATCATGCAGGACGGCGACAACAACTATCTGTGGAATTCGCCTATGGCGGAGTATATGGGCTGGCCTCAGGAAGGCACCATTCCCGAAGAGGTCCTCAATGCCTACGATACCTACCGCATCAGCGGTTTGCCGGCGGGCGCCATTTCCAACCCCGGTATCGATGCCATTGAGGCCGCGCTGAACCCGGACGAAGAGTTCCTGAACGAAGGGTATTTCTTCTTCGTCACCGGCAATCCCAGCGGGGATTACCCGGGGCAGTACTTCTATGCCAAGACTGCGGACGAACATTACCAGAATTGTGAGAAAGCCGGTTGGCCGCAAGGCTAAGAGAGGAGATCGTATGCTTTCACAGCCTGAACTGCTGTCCCCGGCGGGCAGCCTGGAAACCCTGAAATATGCGGTGCTGTATGGAGCAGATGCCGTGTACTGTGCACTGCCGCAGTTCGGCATGCGGGCGGCACCGCCGAACCTGACCAATGATGAACTGCGGGAAGGGTGTATCTTTGCCCATGCCCGCGGCCGTCGGGTGTACCTGACCCTGAACACCCTGCCCACCAACGAAGAGCTGGAGCGCCTGCCCCAGGCCATGAAGGATGCGGCAGAGGCGGGCGTGGATGCCTTTATCATCGCCGATCTGGGGGTCTTGGCCCTGGCACAGAAATATGCCCCAGGGGTAGAGGTGCATTTTTCCACCCAGGCCGGCATCGCCAACTATGCCGCTGCCACCCAGGCCTACCATATGGGGGCCAAACGGGTGGTTCTGGCGCGGGAACTGAGCCTGACCGATATTGCCTATATCCGGGACCATACACCGCCAGAGCTGGAGCTGGAAGCCTTTGTGCACGGCGCCATGTGCATGAGCGTCTCCGGCCGTTGCCTTCTGTCCAGCTATATGACGGGGCGCAGCGGCAACCGGGGCGAGTGTGCCCAGCCCTGCCGATGGAAGTACTATCTGGTGGAAGAACGCCGCCCCGGGCAGTACATGGAAATCGGGGAAAATGAAGACGGAAGCTATATCCTCAATGCCAACGACCTGTGCACCGCGCCGTTTATCGACCTGCTGTGCAAGGCCGGCGTGGACAGCCTGAAGATCGAAGGCCGGGCAAAAACCTTCTACTATGTGGCCTCCGTTACCAGTGCGTACCGGCGCGCGCTGGATACGTATCTGGCCAATCCGGACAGAGAAGAGTTCGAATTGCCGGATGCGGTCATTGATGAACTGAACCGCACCAGCCACCGCCATTACTCGCCGGGGTTCTACTTCGGCAAGGAAAAAGCCTTGCAGACGCCCAGCCACAGCTATGTGCGGGACTGGGACTTCATCGGCACGGTGGACAACTGGGAAAACGGGGTGGCCTCCTGCACCCAGCGTAGCAAATTCTGCCTGGGGGATACCCTGGAAGTGCTGCAGCCGGACGGGTCGGTGATCCGCCTGACTCCGGACTGGATCAAGAACGAGGAAGGGGAAAGCGTGGATGCCACGCCTCATCCGCTGATGCATTATACCATCCCCTGCGAAACACCCCTCATGCCCTACAGCTTGCTGCGCATGCAGAAAGCGGAAGACCAGTAAAATGTAATGAAAAGAAGCCGCGCAGGCACCCGAAAACGGACCTGTGCGGCTTCTTTTACAATTCGGAGGATTCCGTTGCCGGCATCTGCCAGAATGCCTCCAGCGTGGCCTGCAGGGCTTGCTCGTTGTATACAGTGCGCAGGTGGGACCAGTGGGGCGGCATTAAGCGCAGATACTCCGACGCAACAAAACGGTCGTCAAACAAAAGCACAACCCCGCGGTCGGTGGGGGTGCGGATCAAACGCCCCGCCGCCTGCAGGACCTTGTTCATGCCGGGGTAGCGATAGGCATAATCAAACCCGCAGCCGCGGGTCTGCTCAAAATGGTCCCGCAGCTGTTCCTGCCGGGCTCCGACCTGGGGCAGTCCGGGGCCTATCACCGCCACGCCGATGAGCCGGTCCCCGGCCAGGTCCACTCCTTCGCCGAACACGCCCCCCAGAACGGCAAATCCAAGCAGACTTCGGGAGGGCGACGGAGCAAACCGTTCCAGAAAAGCGGCTCGTTGGTCTTCTTCCATGGCGCTTTCCTGCCGGCATACGGCCAGGTCCGGGTATCTCTCGCAAAAGTTGTCATACACCTTGTCCAGATAGGCATAGCTGGGGAAAAAGGCTAGATAATTGCCGGTCTGCGCCCGCACCATGGTGGCCAGATAATCCGCGATGGCGGGAATGCTTTTCTCTCGGTCGCGGTACCGCGTGCTGACACTTTGGGCACACAACAGAGCCATGTTCTGTTGGGGGAAGGGACTGCGCAGCGCCACAGCTCGGGCGTTTTCCAGGCCGCATAAATCCTTGTAGTAGGCAGCAGGTGCCAGGGTGGCGCTGAACAGAACTGCGGCGCGCCCCAGCGAAAAATCGGACGCCAAAAAGTTGCTGGGATCCAGGCAGAGCAGGGAAGCACGTACCTGGGACCCGTATGCACTGATCTGCAAAACAAAATGGTCGTCGAAGGTTTCCGCCACCCGCAGCCAGGCACGGGCATCAAAATACAGCTGCAACAGCTCGCTGTGCTGTTCACTGGGGTCGCGGTGCTCATCCAGCCAGATTTCCAGCTGCTCGCACAGCCGTGTCAGCAGGCGGTCAAAGGATTCGTCAAGATCCGGCATAAACAGGGTCTGGCCGAATCTTGCGTCCTCACGGGCGGCGGCTTCCTCGCAGCGATGACGCCACTCTATAAAATGGTCGTTTACCCGGCTCAGAGCCGTTTTCAGCGAGCTTTTGCCTTTCCCCAAGTTCTTCTTTGCCTGGTAGAAAGAAGCCTTCTCCAGACTGGCACTGTGCATCTCCCGGGCACGATCCGGCAGGTTGTGGGCTTCGTCGACCAGAAAGAGATAGTCGCCCTTGGACTCGAAGAAGCGTTGCAGCCGAACCACGGGGTCAAAGAGATAATTGTAGTCGCCGATGATCACGTCACTCCAGAGGGATAAGTCCAACCCCATCTCAAAAGGGCAGACGCGGTGCTTGCGGGCGTATTCCTGCAGTACGGCGGCATTCAGGGCGCCGGTGGTGTCATCCAGGGCATCCCATAGGGCGTCTTTAATGCGGTCGTAGTAGCCGTTGGCATAGGGGCAGGCCTCCGGGGTACACTCCCGGGTTTCGCACAGGCAGATTTTGTCTTTGGCTGTCAGCGTCACACTGCGCAGCGGCAGGGAAGAATCCTGCGTACGGAAACGGTTCAGTGCATCTTCGGCCGCCGCGCGGGTGGTGCCGCGAGCCGTCAGATAAAAGACGGGCCCCTTCACCCCGTTTCCCAGAGCTTTGAGTGCGGGAAAAAGCACGCTCATGGTTTTGCCGATGCCAGTGGGCGCCTGACAGAGCAGCTGCCCACCATCCCGGCAGGTCGTATAGACCTCGCTGATCATGGCGCGCTGCCCGGGGCGATAGGTGGGAAAAGGAAAAGCAAGCTGCCGCATGCCTTCCCGGCTCTTCTCCTGCCAGTCCGCTGCCAGCCGTGCCCAGGGCGCATACCGGTGCAAAAGATTCTGCACAATCTGGTCCAGTTCTTCGGCGGTGTAGGTGTGCTCATACGGTACGGTCAGCTCCTCGTCCACCTGAAAATAGGTGAGCAGTACCGTGATCCGGGGCAGATCGTTCTGCAGGGCATAGATAGCGGCATACACCTGGCCCTGTGCCCAGTGCTCCGGGGCGTGATTTTCGGTGATCTCTTCCAGGGGCAAGGTGGTGGATTTGATTTCCTCCACAACGGGAACCCCATCCCGCGTAAAAATACCGTCGGCGCGGCCTTCCAGGGTGTAGGTGATGCCATCGCATGTATACTCCTGACGCAGGGCAACCTCGGCCTTGTAGTCTTCGTGTACCTTGGCGGCGGCACGCTGCAGCCGGCGGTGGATACGGGCGCCCTCGTTGGCCCGATCAAAGCCGGAAAAACGGCTGTCGATGCTTCCGGTTCGCAGCAGAAACTCAACAAGCCGCCGCACGGAAAGTGCGACGGCCAGAGGGGCCTTGTTTTCAGAAAGCGTGGCAGACATGAAACAATCACAAATCCTTTGATACTTACAACTCAAAAATTTCCCGTTCCACATCCTTGCGGATACGGTCGACCACCGTAAAGTCGGACGCACGCACATAATACTGTTCCAGTGCATCGTGCAGAGTTTTGGCTGCGGCCTGACTTTCACATGTCTTTTCCAAAAGACTGAATGCCAGTTTCTTTTGATACAGCATTAGACGCTTGATGCGGGGGACGGGCTGTTCCGCGGCAATGCGGGCTGCATGGATGTTCTTTTGACCTTCAAAATCCATGGGATGCCAGGGGTTGTTGGTGACAAATCCCAGGCCCAGGGAAGGAATGAAGAGGTGGTCCAGCTTGTTGCGCTGGTCGCTGGCGCAATGACAAAGGTACGCGTCGTATCCGTTTTTCCGGGCGTGGTCGGCCAGCTGCGCCATCATCAGGGAAGAGGCGGCTCCGTAGGGATCATGCACGGCATACAGGGTAGTGTGCGCCAGTTGCAGGACGGTTTGGCTGAAGACCAGCAACCCTTTGGGCGTTGGGGCGGACAAAAGGCGATGGTACTGTTTGCCGGGGGCTGCACCGCGCCGGGCAGGCATGGTGCGGGCGGCCAGACGCGCCGTGAACTGCCGGAGCTTCTTTTGATCCAACAGGGAAGCTGCCAGGCTGCGGCGACGGATGAGCACGGCGGAGGCCAGCGCCCAATGGGCGGAAGCCTGCTGCATCAGCTGGGCGTGGTCGTGGCCGATCTGCAGAATTTCTTTTCGGTTGCGGGCCAGATCACGGTGGTCCAGGGCATCGTACAGTGGAATCAGCCGTTCGGCTGCATCCGGAAATTTGCAGTCCAGCGTGTGGGGGGCGGTGGCATCCAGTACCAAAGCGCCCACGTCGCTCATCCGAACGCCGTCCAGACTGTCTGGATCGCTGGAACAGTGAATCCGTTCCATCCAGCTTCCGTCACGCCGACAAACGGCGGCATCCCGCTCCAGCAGAAGCCGCATCAGCGTGGACTTTCCGCAACCGGGACCGGCTTTGATCAGCCAGGGGGTGATTTGATCATCGGCAGCGGCTTCGGCAAACCATCCGGAAAAGCCGCAGGGGGATAAAGCCCCCAAAAAGAAATCCAAAACCGGCTTGCATTGCATGGTTCAAAACCTCCCTTATTGGCAAGATTCTGAGCCATGCTATGCGGTAAAAACAGGGTTTGTGTATAAAACCGTTCTTTACGGAAATGGAAAATGCGTGGGATGGATCAGTATGTGTGATCACACACTTCGTGGATTTTGTCCCGCAGGGCGGCAAAATCTTCAAAGGCAAGGGGCTTGTTGCCCGGATTGCGCAGCAGCGCGGCCGGGTGCAGGGTCGCCATAAAGAGTGTACCCTGTTTGTCGAAGAACTTGCCGTGGTCCTTTGTGACGGAAAAGGATTTGTCAATCATCTGTTGGGCGGCAATGCGGCCCAGACAGACGACGATTTTGGGACGAAGCAGCTGGAACTGCTGGCGCAGCCAGGGCATGCAGGCGGCAGATTCCTCCGGCAGCGGGTCACGGTTTTCCGGTGGGCGGCATTTCACGATGTTGGCAATAAAAATATTGCGGTTCCGGTCCAGATCAACGGCTTCCAGGTAGCTGTCCAGCAGTTTTCCGCTGCGCCCCACAAAAGGCAGACCCTGTTCGTCCTCGTTGGCACCGGGACCTTCTCCCACAAACAGCACTTCGGCGTTGGGAACGCCTTGGCCGAACACCACGTTTTTGCGTGTTTCGCACAGGCCGCAGCGGCGGCAGGAAAGGCACTCGGCTTTCAATGTTTCAAAATCCATAAAAAACACCTCGGATAAAATTGTGTGTCCTCAATCAGGAATGTAAGCATTTCAGCCCGTCGATGGGGCATACTGTTCTTATATTAAGGAGGAATGAGGTAATGCCTGTGAATTCGGCGACCGTTTTACTGCGGCTCGGGTGTCTGGCCTTCGGCACGATAGCGGGGGTTCTTTTCCCAAAGCATCTGCCGCTGCCGGCCAGCCGGACTTCGGCGCGTTCCTCCGCGTGGGTATGGCTGGATATTTTGCTGGATATCTGCAAGGTGGTGGTATCCTGTGCTGTTGCCTTGCTGGTGGTACCGCTGCCGGTTTCCGTCACATTCCTATATACGGGAACCGGTATACTGGCGGCTGCGGTTGGAGCCGAACCGGATCAATGGCATCATCATCTGCCGGTTGTGTGCGCCTGGATGATCTTGTATCTGCCGTTTACCGGTGTGCTGGCATGCTTGGGGGGCGTCCTGCTGGTTCTTGCCGCCGAGGTGCCGGGCGTGTCCGTCCTGGCCGTGCTGGTGTTTGCCGCGCCTATGGCGTTGCTGCAGTTCGGCCCGGAAGGGGGACTGGTTTTGCTGGCGACTGCCGCCATGTGGTGCATCTGGCAGGCCGGATATCACCGCCTGCACCGAAAAAATACGGGGTTGTTTCCGGGGTAAACCGTATGATATCATCATACCATGGGGGAAAGAGAAATGCAAAACGGCTTTTTGCGCAGATTTTTTTAAAATAAAACGACGTTACAAAGATGAAAAATGAAAAACTTTCATATTTTTCAAAAAAAATGAAAAAAACCTGTTGACATTTCGGGATTCGTCCGCTATAATTATCAACGTTGCAGCCGCCAAGGCCAAGCGCCAAAGACGAAAGCAACCGCTGGTTATGGCCCGGTAGTTCAGTTGGTTAGAACGCTAGCCTGTCACGCTAGAGGTCGTCAGTTCGAGCCTGATTCGGGTCGCCATCTGCTGATATAGCTCAGTCGGTAGAGCGCATCCTTGGTAAGGATGAGGTCTCCAGTTCGAATCTGGATATCAGCTCCAGCGCAAGACCCACAGCTGTTAAACTGTGGGTCTTTTATGTAGGGGCATAGCTCAGTTGGTAGAGCAGCGGTCTCCAAAACCGCGTGCCGAGGGTTCGAATCCTTCTACCCCTGCCAAAAAGCCTGACCGATAGGTCAGGCTTTTTTGTTTGTTTTGCGGCGGAAAAGCTATTTGCACTATTTTTCTGCAGACCGCTTGATTTTCCGTTCCGATATAGTATAATTATCACCGCATTGATGCGCGGCTATGGCCGCGCCGTTGTATTTTTGGGAATAGGGGAAAACAGAATGACAAAGGATCTTACAAGCGGGATGCCCTTGAAGGTCATCACCATGTTCACGCTGCCGCTGGTGCTGGGCAATCTGTTCCAGCAGTTCTACTCGTTGGCAGATACCATTATTGTTGGTCGCTTTGTAGGTGTGGATGCTTTAGCGGCCGTCGGCGCAACCGGATCGGTAAACTATCTGATTCTGGGATTCGTGATTGGCATCTGCAACGGCTTTGCCATTCCCATTGCCCAGTATTTCGGGGCCAGGGATTTCTCTCAGATGCGCCGGTATGTGGCCAACGCGGGCTGGCTGTGTGTGGCTCTCAGTGTGGTGCTGACCATCGCCACCGTCCTTCTGACCCGGCCGATCATGCAGCTGATGCAGACACCGGCAGACATCATCGACCAGGCATCCACCTATATCGGCTGGATTTTTGCGGGTATTCCTTTTGTATTTCTTTATAATATGGTTTCGGCCATTATGCGGGCTCTGGGCGACAGCAAGACGCCGTTGTACTTCCTGATCCTGACCAGTGCCCTGAATATCGGATTGGATCTGTATCTCATTATTGTCTACGATATGGGGGTTCTGGGGGCGGCCGTGGCCACGGATCTTTCCCAGGCTATTTCCGGTGTTGGAAGCTTTGTGTATATGCTGCGCCGCTTTTCCGTGCTCAAGATGGAAGGGGACGAGCGGCGGTATGATTCCGCTGCGTGTGCCCGCCTGTGCGGAATGGGCGTGCCCATGGGGCTGCAGTGCAGTATTACGGCCATCGGCTCGGTGATCATGCAGAGCGCGGTGAATGTGTTGGGTTCCACGGCGGTGGCTGCCGTCACGGCAGCCGGCAAGACCCAGAATCTGCTGACGGTGCCCCTGGAAAGTGTCGGCACTGCCATGGCAACTTACGCAGGGCAAAACCTGGGCGCCGCCAAGCTGGGACGTATTCGCCGCGGCACCCACAGCGCCATGCTGCTCATCACCATCTATTCGGTGGCGTCAGCCTTGTTCCTGCATTTCTTCGATGTGGTCATTGTCGGTCTGTTTATTGACACGGCTACCGAAACCACCATCGTGAGCATGGCCCGGGAATATATGTTCTGGAACAGCCTGTTCTTTATTCCGTTGGGCGCCCTGATTGTCTGGCGGTATGTGATTCAAGGCCTGGGCTATTCCACCCTGGCGATGATGGCCGGTGTGGCCGAAATGATAGCCCGCACGGCGGTTGCCATTACGCTGGTACCTCGTCTGGGGTATTTCGGGGCGGAACTGTCCAACCCGGCTGCCTGGGTGGCGGCATGCATTTTCCTGTGGCCGGCCTATCGCTGGACCGTGGGGCAGCTGCAGAACCGGATGCATGCGCGCCGCCTGGCGGCTCTGCATGCCATCGGGATGGGGGCCGGGCAGGAACTTCCGGAAGAGCAAGCCGACTGAATACGCTAAAACTGCATAAATATACCAAAATGTGGATGAAACCCTTGCCCTGGGTCATAAAAAGTATTATAATCCAACTATATGTCTAGAGTTGTCAGACAGTACAGAGGGATAACAAGGAAAGGAAGATCATCCATGTCCAATACCAAGAGGCCGTTCATCAATCTGGAACAGGCACAGCGTATCATTGCGGATGTGCCGACGCCGTTCCATATCTATGACGAGAAAGGCATCCGGGAAAACGCACGCCTGGTCAATAAGGCGTTTGCGTGGAATCCCGGATTCAAGGAATATTTTGCCGTGAAGGCGACGCCGAACCCCTATCTGCTCAAAATTCTGCAGGAAGAGGGATGTGGTGTGGACTGCTCCAGCTACACCGAGCTGCTGCTGAGCGAGGCCTGTGGTTTTACCGGGTCGGATATCATGTTTTCCTCCAACGAAACGCCGGCGGAAGACATGAAGAAAGCCTATGACCTGCAAGCCAACATCAACCTGGATGATCTGACCCACGTGGATTTCCTGAACCGCGTGGCGGGAATTCCGCCGGTGATCTGCTGCCGCTACAATCCGGGCGGTGTGTTTGATCTGGGCAATGGCATCATGGACAACCCGGGGGATTCCAAGTACGGAATGACCGAAGACCAGATGGCCGAAGCCTACACCCGTCTGATGCAGTTGGGGGCCAAGGAATTCGGTATTCATGCCTTCCTGGCCAGCAACACCGTGACCGATGATTACTACCCGGAACTGGCCGGAATTCTGTTCCGCTTGGCCGTCCGGCTGAAGGAGCGCACCGGCGCCAAGATCAAGTTCATCAATCTGTCCGGCGGTGTGGGCATTGCTTACAAGCCGGGGCAGCGGCAGAATGATATCATGGCCATCGGCGAGGGTGTGCGCCGTCAGTATGAAGCCATCCTGACCCCGGCCGGCATGGGCGATGTGGCCATTTACACCGAGATGGGCCGTTTTATGCTTGGACCTTACGGCGGGCTTGTCACCACGGCCATCCACCAGAAACATATCTACAAAGAGTACATCGGTGTGGATGCCTGTGCAGCCAATCTGATGCGCCCGGCTATGTACGGGGCGTACCATCATATCACAGTGCTGGGCAAGGAAGAGGCCCCGGCCGACCATGTGTATGACGTGGTGGGCGGTCTGTGCGAAAACAACGACAAGTTTGCCATTGACCGTGAACTGCCCGAAATCAACACCGGGGATGTCCTGTTCATCCACGATACCGGCGCCCACGGCTTTTCCATGGGGTATAACTACAACGGCAAACTGCGCAGCGCCGAAGTGCTGCTGTGCGAAGACGGCACCCATCAGCTGATCCGTCGTGCCGAGACACCCGCCGACTATTTTGCTACGTTGGATTTCAGCCCCTTCTACAAGAAGATGGGCTTCTGAACCCGGGACATCCTGTCGGGCTGCTTTTTATAAGGGAGGACCGCTGCCATGTTTCAATTTCTTCTGGTGATCGGCCTGGTGCTGGCCTACTACGGTTATGCCGTGACCAGAAATCCGCATATCTGGGGAGACCAGGGCAAGGACAGCATCAAGGAAGAGTACTGGAAAGAATATGTGCTTCGTAATGGCCGCTTTGTGATGTATGCAGGGTTCCTGCTGGCGGCATTGGCTGCGCTGGACGCGGCGGTTTCGCTGGCCGGCTGGCTGTATCTGGTGATTCTGCTGGGTGGTTTGGCGTTGCTGGGGTATCCGCTGGCCCATTGGATGAAAAAGACCCACGGAACCTGGAACCCCTGGCCGCGCAAGAAGAAAAAGAAAAGCCGGCGCTGAGTTTTTCAAGATTGTATAAAAAAGACCGTCGCTTCCGCAAACACGGAAACGACGGTCTTTCTTTGTGCGACTTATTCGGCGGAAAGGATGAACCCACCGCCGAAGACGAATCCGCCGCGATAGAATACGGCGCTCTGGCCGGGGGCCGGGGCACGTACCGGCTCGGGGAAGGCAACAATCAGGGTACCGTCCGGTGCATGGGAGACCTGGCAGGGGACCGCCTTGGCGGCACTGCGTACCTTGACCCGGTAGTCACCCTCAGCCAGAGGCTCACCGTCCGGGGTGGCGATGTTACTCACCACCATGCGGGTGGCATATTCGCCGCCGCTTTCGGCCAACTGAATATTGCCGTCGGGGAGAATTTCTTTGACGAACAGCGGGCGGCCCGCAGCGATGCCGAGGCCCTTGCGCTGGCCTACCGTGTAGTGGTCCACCCCGGCGTGCTCGCCCAGATCTTCACCTTCCGGACCGATGAAGCGGCCGGCCTTGGGTACAAAGCCCCGTCCGCGGATGAAATCGGCATACCCGCCGTCGGGAATAAAGCAGATTTCCATGGAATCCGGCGTGTCGGCACAGGAAAGTTCAATATCTCGGGCAATCTCCCGCACATCCTCTTTCTCGAAGTTGCCCAGAGGCAGAATCAGTCGGGAAAGGATTTCCTGGGGCAGACGATAGAGCATGTAGCTCTGGTCCCGGGCAACACTGTCTGCGGTGCACAGACGGCTCTTGCCGTCGTCGCAAAGTTCCACCCGGGCATAATGGCCGGTAGCAATAAATTTGCAGCCCAGTTCGTCGGCCTTTTTCAGCAAAAGGCGGAATTTTACGGCCGGGTTGCAGAGGATGCAAGGATTGGGGGTGCGGCCCGCGCAGTAATTTTCGCAGAACGGTGTGATGACTTCCCGCTCAAAATCCTCCTGGGCATCGATGACATGCACCGGAACACCCAGCTTGGCACCGGTTTCCCGGGCGGACTCGACCGCTCCGTCATGAGCCGGCGAAAAGCGGATCACTGCGCCCTGTACCGCGAATCCCTGCTCCTGCAGGATACGCACAGTGACACTGGAATCCACGCCGCCGCTCATGCCTACAAGCACCTTGTCCTGTTCTTCAAATGTGTTGAATCCGAGAGAATCCATATTCCATTTTCCTCCGTTGAATTATGCCTGGCGTCCGCCAAAACGTTTGCTCTGTTCCACCGCCATGCGGTCGCAGCGCTCGTTTTCGGGATGCCCGGCGTGGCCTTTCAGCCAGTGATAGTGGATGGTGTGTTTTTCACTTTCGTCCAGAAGCGGAGCCCATAAATCGGGGTTCAGGGCAGGGGATTTGTCGGCTTTTTTCCAGCCGCGCGCCCGCCAACCCTTGGCCCAGCCTTTTTCCAGCCCGTTGATCACATATTGGCTGTCGCTGTACAATTCAATGAGGCAGGGCTCCTTGAGCTGACGAAGAGCTTCCAACAGGCCGGTCAGTTCCATGCGGTTGTTGGTGGTGGAAGCCTCCCCGCCGCTGATCTCCTTTTCGTAGACCTTGCCGGTGCTGGTGCGGAACCGCAGTATGGCACCCCAGCCGCCGGGGCCGGGGTTGCCGCTGCAGGCGCCGTCCGTATAGATTTCGATTTGTTTCATTGTGTTTTGCAGCCTTTCCTGGTCCATACTTGATTTGTGCCCCTATTATACCCGTTTTGTCTTTGCGTGGCAACCATCGGGTCGACAAGGTGTATTTGACAAGCCTGTGTACAGGAATTATAATAAGACTAATTGCAATGTCATGTTTTTCGCAGGGCCCGGTCGCATCCTGTCGGATGGACTTTTCGCGCCCAACCGCCTGAAGGCAAAAATCATACGATGCAAAGAACGATCCCACCGCAGCAAGGCGGCGGCCGTGTGCGCGCAGGCCTGCCGGTGTGGAATTTTCCGGAGGTATTTGAATGGAAGAAATGAACCAGAACCCCAAGCGTCCGGCGCAAAAGCGCACCCGTCAGAACGGTAACGGTCAGAATCGTCGCCCCCGCGGGGAGGGTAAGGCCCAGAAGGCTGCCAACAACAATAACAGCAAAAAGTCTGCGGCCGGTCAGGAACAGAACAAAACTGCCAAGAACATCCGCGCACCTCGTGGCAGCAAAGCAGAAGGCCAGCGCCGCGCACCGCGGCAGAACAACGGCCAGCCCCGTCTGCCGGCGCCTGCCCAGACGCCCCGCTTGCCGCGCCGCCGCCAGAATGCGCCCATTTATGATGAACCTGCCATTCCCATGCACATCTGCCCGCTAGGCGGCCTGGGAGAAGTGGGCAAGAATATTACCCTGTATGAGTGCCAGGGTGATATGATCCTGGTGGACTGCGGCCTGGTTTTCCCGGATGAGGAAATGTTCGGTGTGGACCTGGTGATCCCCGATTTCACCTATGTGCTGGAAAACAAGGACCGCATCAAGGGCCTTTTCATCACCCATGGCCATGAGGACCATATCGGCAGCCTGCCGTATCTGCTCAAGAAGTTCAATGTGCCCATCTATACAGCCAAACTGACCATTGGACTGATCAAGAACAAGCTGGAAGAGCATGGTCTGGCCTCCAGCGCTGAATTCCATGAGATTCGGCCCCGCCAGAAGATCCGTTTGGGCTGCTTTACGGTGGAGCCCATCCACGTGAACCATTCCATTCCGGATGCTCTGGCCTTCGCCATCGAGTGTCCCGCCGGTATTGTACTGCACACCGGCGACTTCAAGATTGACTATACGCCGCTGTCCGGCGATGCGGTGACCGATCTGTCCACCATTGCCGAGTACGGACGCCGTGGTGTGTTGGCTCTGCTGGCCGATTCCACCAATGCCGAGCGACCCGGCTTTACCGCCACCGAACAAACGGTGGCCGAAGGGGTGCGCCGCCTGTTCCTGCGGGCCGGCAACCGACGTATCATTGTGGCAACCTTCGCTTCCAACATTTACCGTATCCAGCAGATCATCGAGCTGGCCATGGAAAGCGGCCGCAAGGTGGCTGTCAACGGCCGCAGCATGGTGTCCAACACCGAAATGGCCCGGGAACTGGGATACATCCGCGTGCCGGACAATGTGCTGATCGACATCGAAGAGGTCAACAAGTATCCGCCGGAAAAAGTGGTCCTGATCACCACCGGCAGCCAGGGAGAACCCCTGTCTGCTTTGTCCCGCATGGCGCAGGCCAGCCACCGCACCGTGAAGGTCGGTCCCAGTGACTTCATTATCATTTCTGCCCGGCCCATCCCCGGCAACGAGAAGACTGTTACCAAGGTGGTCAACGGGCTGTTGTCTCTGGGAGCGGAAGTCATCTACGAAAACATGTACGACACTCATGTTTCCGGCCACGCCTGCCAGGAGGAACAGAAACTGATCCTGACCCTGGCTCATCCCCAGTATTTCCTGCCGGTGCACGGCGAGTTCAAACAGCTGAAGCGCCATGCCGAAACGGCGGAGCATCTGGGCTATATTCCCAAGGGCAATATCTATATCGCGGAAAACGGCCAGAACATCCGCATTTCTCAGGATGGTCTGACTGTGGAAGGGACCGTTCCTTCCGGTGCCGTGATGGTGGACGGCTACGGCGTTGGCGACGTGGGCAACGTGGTCCTGCGCGATCGTCATCATCTGTCCGAGGACGGCATTATCATCGTCACGGTGGCGGTGGACGGCCGCACGGGCCAGGTGGTTTCCGGCCCGGAACTGGTTTCCCGTGGCTTTGTGTATGTTCGTGAAAGCGAAGAGCTGATGGACGGCGCCCGCACCCAGGTGGAGATGGCGCTGGATCGCAGCCTGGCGGAAAACCTGCACGACTGGGCCAGTGTGAAGGCACGTGTGCGGGAAGCGCTCTCCAGCTATATTTATCGCCGGACCAAGCGCAGCCCCATGATTTTGCCCATCCTGATGGAAGTGTAAAGCGGATCTTGTGCGGAGCATACCGCACAGGCAACAACAGCCGAGGATACCATGAAACACAAAAGAAGTCCGGATAATATCGCCGTGATCATCCTGCTGGCAGCCGCCTGCCTCGCCCTGGCGGTGCCGGTGTCGGTTCTCAATCCGATATGTCTGATTGCCCCCGCTGTGGCGGTACTGGTTGTGGCGGTCCTTGTGTTTGTCAACATCCGGCGTCTGCGCCGGTTTGTGGCAAGAAATCTGTGCGGCCGTCAGTTCGAAAACAGCAAACTGCAGTATTCCCTGGCGGAATTGCCGGTGCCGGTCATGCTGCTGGATGGCAAAACCATTGTCTGGTATAATGATCTGTTCCGTGAACAGGTTTTATCGGATGTGGACGCCGTGCAGCCGGCAGTGGAACGATTCCTGCCGGGATTTGATCTGGCTGTGTGCGCCCGCGCCCATGGCCAGGATCTGACGGCAAACGGCAACCGTTTTACGGCATACGCCAGCCCTGTGCGCGGGTCCGGCGGCGGAAGTCTTGTGTACCTGATCAACGATACCTTCTTCAAGGACACGTTGGATGAGTACAATGCCAGCCGCCCGGCCTATCTGAACATCGTGATTGACAGTTACGATGAACTGTTCACCGATATGAAGGATTCGGAACAGGCGCGGGAACTGGAAGCCATCAACCGCCTGCTGGAAGAGTATTTTTCCCAGACCACCGGATTCCTGCGCCGGGTGTCCAACAACCGGTACATTGCGGTGGTGGAAGAGCGGGATGCCCGCCGGATGATCGAACAGCGGTTTGATATTCTGGACAAAGTTCGGGCACTGAATCCCAGTGGGATGCTGACCATCTCCATCGGCCTGGGCCATGGCGGAAAGACTTTGTTCGAATGCCAGGAGATGGCCCGGGAAAGCATTGATATCGCCCTGGGCCGCGGCGGTGACCAGGCCGCCGTAAAAACCGCGGACGGGTTTGAATTCTACGGCGGTGTGTCCCACGGTGTGGAAAAGCGCAGTCATGTGCGCAGCCGTATCATCGCCAATGCTCTGGCCGATCAGATCCGCCAAAGTGACAGCGTGATCATTATGGGGCATCGCATGACGGACCTGGACGCTGTCGGCTCTGCCATCGGCGTGCTGCGCATGTGCAAGATGTGCGAAGTGCCGTCTGTGATTGCCATACATAGAGATGCAACGCTGGCCGGTGCCTTGCTGGATGTGTTTGACGAAGCAGGGGAAGACCACAATTTTATTGAGCCCAAGGAAACGCTGGACCTGATCACACCGGAAACCTTGCTCATTGTGGTGGATACCTATCAGAAATATCTTCTGGAAAGCCCGGAAATTTATGCCAAGTGCAAGCGTGTGGTGGTCATTGACCATCACCGCATGGCAGTGGGACATATCGACAATCCCATTTTGCTGTATCATGAACCCTATGCCTCCAGTGCCAGTGAACTGGTGTGCGAATTGCTGCAATTCATGCCGGCGCAGGGCAATATCACCCCGCTGGAAGCCCAGGCGCTGTTGGCCGGTATTATGCTGGACACCCGCAGTTTTGCCCTGCACGTGGGGGTGCGTACGTTTGAGGCGGCTGCCTGGCTGCGCAGCCGTGGCGCCAAAACCGCCGAGACAAAGCTGCTCTTCAATGTTTCCAAAGAAGAATATGAAGCCCGCGCCGCCATTGTGGAGAGTGCCTATATCTACAAAGGCTGCGCCGTGGCGGTGTCCGGGGAACTGGACCCCGGCATGAGCGTGGTTCTGCCCATGGCGGCCAACGATCTGCTGACCATCAACGGTGTGGATGCCAGTTTTGTGGCGGTGGCCAAAAACGGCGGCGTCAACATCAGTGCCCGCAGCATGGGGGCGCTGAACGTCCAGGTGATTCTGGAACCGTTGGGCGGCGGCGGTCATCTGACCATGGCAGGTGCGCAGCTGAAGAACTGTACCGTGGACCAGGCGGAAGCCCGCATTCGGGAACAGATTGACCGGTATCGGGCCGCCCAGGCTGCCAGCAAAGCTGATGCCCGGGTGTGATTTGATTCTGTCTATACCATATTTTTTACATAAAGAGGGGAGAAACCACTATGAAAGTCATTCTCAAACAGGATGTCAAGACCATCGGCAAAAAGGACGAAATCCATGAAGTGTCCGACGGGTATGCCCGCAATTTTCTGTTTCCCCGCGGTCTGGCCGCTCCGGCGGATGCCAATGCACTGAACACCGCGCGCACCAAGAGTGAGGCCAAGGCGCACCATGAAGCCGAAGCCCGTGCCGCTGCCGAAGCTCTGGCTGCCCAGATCAAGGACAAGACCGTGGCCATCAAGGTCAAGGGAGGCGCTTCCGGTAAGCTGTACGGCAAGGTGACCGGCAAGGACGTGGCCGAAGAACTGGGCCGGATGATCGGCACCGAAATCGACAAGAAGAAGGTGGAACTGCCTTCCATCAAGGAATTCGGTTCCTATGATGCACAGGTTCGCCTGTATGCCGGTGTGGCTGCCTCCTTCAAGGTGAAAGTGGAAGAGCTGTAAAGCAATATGCCTTTACAGATGAAAAGCACAAGAAAGGGGAATCTGTATGCCTGCCGGTGAATTGAGTTTATCCAGTCTGGGAATTCAGATGCCCTACAACATGCAGGCCGAGCAGAGCGTGCTGGGCGCCGCGCTGATGGATGAAACCATCCTCAACCGTCTGATCACCGAACTGGAACCGGACATGTTTTATTCGGACCAGAACCGGGCTATTTATGAGCAGATGCGTGCCCTGTTTGCGGACAGCGAGGCCGTGGATGTCATCACGCTGGTGGATGCGCTGGCGCAGAACAGCGCATTCAAAGGGGCGGATGACGCCAAAATCTACATCGCACACATTGCCGAGACGGTTCCCGCCATCTCCAATGTGGATTCTTACATCAAAATCGTCCGGGAAAAGTACCAGACCCGCCGGCTGATCGAGGCGGCCCGTTCCACCCTGGAACAGGCGGTGAATGAGCCGGATGCGGATATGCTGCTGGAAAGCGCGGAACAAAAGCTGTATGATATCCGCGGCGGACAGGAAAAATCCGGCGTCAAGACCATCCGGGAGTCCATTCTGGAAGTCATTGATACCATGCAGAAGCTGAGCGGCGCTGACCGCGACAAGTTTGCCGGTATTCCCACAGGCTTTCACTATCTGGACAATGTTCTTACCGGATTGGGACGTTCGGACCTGGTGATTCTGGCCGCCCGTCCCGGCATGGGCAAAACCAGTTTCGCCTTGAATATTGCCACCAATGTGGCCCGGCAGCAGAAAATTCCCACCATCATTTTCAGCCTGGAAATGACCTGCGAACAGCTGACCGACCGCATTCTGTCCAGTGTGGCGGGCATTGACAGCCAGGCGTTCCGGACCGGACGGCTGAACAACTCCGACTGGAATGATTTCGCCACGGCTACCTCGCTCTTGTACAATGTGCCCATCTATATGGACGACTCTTCCGGCATCTCTGTGCCGGAACTGAAGGCCAAAATCCGGCAGATCAACCAGGACCCCAAGAAGGAAAAAATCGGGCTGGTGATTATTGACTACCTGCAGCTGATGCAGAGCGCCAAGCGCACCGAAAGCCGGGTGCAGGAAATCAGCGACATCACCCGGAATCTGAAAATCATGGCCAAGGAACTGAACGTGCCGGTCATTGCGCTGTCCCAGCTGTCCCGTGCGGCGGAAAAGACCACCGGTCGTTCGGATCATCGCCCCCAGCTGTCCGACCTGCGTGACTCCGGTTCTATCGAACAGGACGCCGACGTGGTACTGTTCCTGTACCGCGCTGCGTATTATAATCGTCAGAACGGCGAAGCCGAGCAGGCCAACGAAAACGAAGCCGAGTGCATCGTCGCCAAGAACCGTCACGGCGAAACCAGTATTGTTCGCCTGGGATGGGACGGCGCCCACACTCGCTTCAGCAATTTGGATGAGATTCATGAACAGTATTGATGCGCAAAATGTCATCGATAAAACCGAGCAAACTCTGCTTGCCTACTGTAAGCAGCAGGGTTTGTTCAAGTCTGGCGACAGGGTCATTGTAGCCTGCTCCGGCGGAGCAGACTCCATGGCCCTTTTGCTGTTTTTGCTGCGTTGCCGCCGCGCTCTTTCCATTGAGGTGCTGGCCACCCACGTGAACCACGGCATCCGCGGCGCCGCGGCCGATCTGGATGAAGCTTTCGTCTCCCGCTTCTGCGAAGACCGGGCTATCGAGCTGTTTGTATATAACGCAAAACGTGCCGGTGTGACCGTTCCGGACTCTCCCAGTGAGGAGTGGGCCCGGAATCTGCGCTACGACTGGTTTGACGAGCTGGCCTCCCGGGAAGAAGCCCATATTGCCACGGCCCACACCATGTCCGATCAGGTGGAAACGGTGCTGCTGCGCATGGCCCGCGGCACGGGCCTGCACGGACTGGGCGGCATACAACCCCATCGCGGGGTCTATGTGCGGCCCCTTTTGTGCCTGACCCGTGCGGAGACCGAAGCATACTGTGCCGCACTTGGGCAAAGCTATGTGCAGGACGAAACCAACGCCCGGGACACCTATGCCCGCAACCGGGTGCGCCATGACGCGGTGCCGGCGCTGATTTCGGTCAATCCGGCGGCAGAGCGCTGTATTGGACGGCTGTGCCGTCAGATGCAGCAGTTGGATGCCTGGCTGGCCGCCGAGGCGGCGGCTTTGCTGCAGGCGGCGGCCACTTCCTGCGGGTATGACCTGCAGGTACTGCGGGACGCCGACGGTCCTGTGCTGGATGCGGCTTTGCACAGCCTGGTGGCTCCGGTGCGGGATGCGGAGGAAAAATATGTCAGTCTGCTTCGCTTCCTTGTGATCAAGGGGGAAGGGGCGCTGCAGCTGACCCCGGATGTGACCTTCAAGGTGCAGAAAGGGGTGGCCGGCAAGGAACTGGTGCGCATTGCGCCTTCCGGTGCTGCCCCGGCTCCGGCTCCGCCGCAGCCGGCTCTGCCGGGCGTTTATCATCTTCCGGGAGGCTACACTGTGGCTTTGCGGGTGGAAAAGTATGAAGAATTTCTAAAAAATGCACCAATTTTCAAAAAAGACTTAAACTGTTGCGCAGATTATGCTAAAATAAGCAAGAATATCCTGTTGCGCACGCGGCAACCGGGGGATGATTATCGTCCGCGGGACCGACATGTGCGTAAAACATTGAAAAAATACTATAACGAGCTTGCCGTTCCCATGAAGGACCGCCCGCTGCTGCCGCTTCTGGCAGACGGCAGCGAAGTGATCTGGCTGTGGGGCTCCGGGTTTGCCGATGGGTTTGCACCGGACCGGTTCACACGGGAAGTACTTGTTATTCGCACCGAAAAAACGGAGGTTTAATTCATGCATTCCATGCACCAAGATATCGACCACATCCTGGTTTCGGAAGAAGATTTGCAGGCCAAAGTGGCAGAACTGGGCGCACAAATCAGTGCCGATTACGAGGGGAAAGATCTTCTCCTTGTGTCGATCCTGAAAGGTGCGGTTGTGTTTATGGCCGACCTGATGCGCGCTGTGAGCATTCCCTGCGGCATCGATTTTATGGTTGTTTCCAGCTATGGCGGTGCCAATACCAGCTCTACAGGCCTTGTCAAGATCATCAAGGACCTGGATCAGGATCTGTCCGGCAAGGATGTGCTGATTGTGGAGGATATCCTTGACACCGGCATTACCCTTTCTCATCTGATGCCCATGCTGCAGATGCGCAAACCCAACAGCCTGCGCCTGTGCACCATCCTGAGCAAGCCCAGCCGCCGCAAGGCGGACATTGAACCCGATTATTGCGGTTTTGAAGTCCCTGACGAATTTGTTGTGGGCTATGGCCTCGACTATGATGAAAAGTACCGCAATCTCCCGTATGTGGGGGTGCTTAAACCGGAGATCTATTCCAAGTGATCTTCGATTTCATATGTAAGGATGCTGCCGGAAGGTGGCGTCCGGAAATAAGGAGTTGATCTTTTGCAGCATAAGCCACGTCTGAGCGGCATTATCATTACCGCCGTCCTCCTGGTGCTGGTTCTGGTTATGGCAACGACCTATACGTCCATGTCCGGTTCCTCCACCAGCACGATGAAGCTGTCCGAGGTAATGAATTACTTTGCCGCCAATCAGGTAACCTATTTCAATCTGGATCTGAATACCGGCGTGATCGAGCTGAGCCTGAAAGAAGGCGAGCACGCCCTGCCCGAACAGACGGAAAGCCAGAAGCAGGCTACCGGACTGCTGGCGGAATTGTCCGGCAGTGAGGAATATGGTCCGCAGAACGGCGGTGTGATGTCCATCACCTACAAGCTGCCCTATACGGCGTATTTTCTGGAATATGTTCAGGGGTATATCGATGCCTACAACGAAGCCAATCCGGACGCCCCCATGGTGTACGACATGGTGGAAATCAAAACCAGCATTCCCTGGTTTGAGATTCTGCTCTATGCGTTCATGATTGGCAGCGTGGTTCTGCTCTTCATGTCCATGTACCGTGGCGGAGCCGGCGGCGGCAGTATCATGAATGTGGGCCGTGCCAAGGTCAAGGATCAGCAGGAGGGACAACGAAAAGCCACCTTTGCCGATGTGGCCGGCGCGGACGAGGAAAAGGCGGAACTGCAGGAAGTGGTTGAGTTCCTGAAGGCCCCCAACAAGTTCAATTCCCTGGGCGCGCGCATTCCCCACGGCGTGTTGCTGGTGGGCCCTCCGGGTACCGGTAAAACCCTGTTGGCCCGTGCCTGTGCAGGCGAAGCGGGTGTGCCGTTCTATGCCATTTCCGGTTCCGATTTTGTGGAAATGTATGTGGGTGTCGGCGCTTCCCGTGTTCGCGACCTGTTTGAAAAGGCCAAAAAGACGATGCCCTCCATCATCTTTATCGATGAAATCGATGCTGTCGGTCGCCAGCGCGGCGCCGGTCTGGGCGGCGGCCACGATGAACGCGAACAGACCCTGAACCAGCTGCTGGTGGAGATGGACGGCTTTGACGCTAACGACGGTGTCATTGTCATGGCCGCCACCAACCGTGCAGACATTCTGGACAAAGCGTTGCTGCGTCCCGGCCGTTTTGACCGTCAGGTCTATGTGGGCCTGCCGGACGTCAAGGGCCGCGAGGAAATCCTGCGCGTTCATACCAAGAATAAGCCTTTGGCCCCGGATGTCAGCCTGAAGACCATTGCCAAATCCACCGCCGGTTTCTCCGGTGCCGATCTGGAAAATCTGGTCAACGAGGCGGCCCTGCTGGCAGCGCGCAAAGGCAAAAAGGCCATCACCGAGCCGGAAATCGAGGAAGCTTCCATCAAGGTGGTGGCCGGCCCCGAAAAGAAGAGCCGTGTTGTGACCGATAAAGAAAAGCGGCTTACCGCTTACCATGAGACCGGCCATGCCATCACCGGCTATTTCTGCAAGACCCATGACCCGGTGCATCAGATCAGCATCATTCCCCGCGGTATGGCGGGCGGCTACACCATGTACCTGCCGGAGAAGGATCCCAGCTACGTGACCAAGACGGCCATGAGCGAAAGCATTGTGAGCCTGCTGGGTGGGCGCGTGGCGGAACAGCTGGTGCTGGAGGATATCTCCACCGGCGCTTCCGATGACCTGCAGCGTGCCACCGATACGGCACGGGCCATGGTCACCCGGTACGGCTTCTCCGAACGGTTGGGCCCTGTGGTTTACGGCACGGATCCCAGCGAGACCTTCCTCGGCCGTGATCTGGGAATGGGCAAAGGATACAGTGAAAACATTGCTGCGGAGATCGACAACGAGATTCGTGACATTGTGGATGAAGGTTATGAGACGGCACGCCGTATCCTGACCGAGCATATGGCTGAACTGCACAAGGTGGCCGCTGTTCTGATGGAACGCGAGAAGATCAGCGGGGAAGAGTTCAAGACCCTGATGGAAGGCGGCCAGCTGCCTCCCTTTGATTTGGGCAAAACCGATTCCACGCCCGCGCAGGGCAACGCCGCTGCGCCGCAGGCTGCGGAACCTGCTGCGCAGACGCAGACGCCGGACGCTCCCGAAGCGCCCCAAGAATGACAAGGTAAGGTGGATTGAATCATGGATCAGAATTTTTCTCTTATGGCACAGTCCCGCGCCAACTACTATACGGCGGGAAGCCCTGTTCAGTTCGTTCGGGTGGAGCTGCTCAAAGGAGATGTTACCGGGGAAGTGGCGGTCTGCCTGACCTTCAAAAACGTAGGCACCGAACCGCTGACCGGCCTTGTGGTTCACTTCAAGTGTAAGGACGCCGCCGGCCAGATTCTGTGCGAAGACGACTTCTATTATGAAGATCTGAACGCCCAGCCCGGCGATTTGTTCGGCAGTGATGATGCGGTGTTCGTGAGCGATACGCCGGTCTCCAGCGTGGAGACGGAGCAGGACCGCGCCTTCCTGAACGGGCGTGGTGTGAACCTGCGCGAATACAAGCGGGTTCGCCTGCCCCAGCCCCGGGTGTTGCCCGGTTCCATTGCCAAGATTTTGCAGCAGCGCACCGGAAACCCGCAGCTGACCTGTGTACCGCAGGATACGGAGTATGGCTGGTTCTGTGCATGCGGGGCTTTCCATCCCAACGAGGAAGCGGCCCAGGTGTGCAGCGAGTGCGGCGGTGACCGCGCTTACATTAAGGCAAGTTTGACCTCCATTCTGGAGGAGGCACGCCAGGCGGCGGAGCGCCAGCAGCAGGAGCTGAATGCTGTGGCCAATGCAGCTGCGCCCGCACCGCGGAATACGGCGGCTGCCACGGCTGCCGCCGCCCAAGCAGCTATTGCCAGCGAAGAAGATGATGTGGTGGATGAACCCACCGCACAGTTCAATCCTTCTGCGGATGCCACCAATGCGGAGATGGCCCGGGTTCGTCAGTACGCACCCAACGGCCGTCTTTTTGAGGATGACGCCGAAGATGAGGAAGGCACCCGCATGTTCGACACCGATGAGGACGAGGACGAATATGATGATGAGCCCTCCGTTCGCCGGCGCGGCCGTTATGCGGATGATGACGAAGAATCTGAAGACGACGTCATGGCCGAGCGGATTATCCGGTGGGCGCCGCCTATCACCGCGGTAGTCTGCGCCCTGATTGTGGCTGTATCGCTGATCTATTATTTCGTGATTGCCTGATTTTCGCAACTGAGCATGAAGCCTCCGACCCTTTCCGGGCCGGGGGCTTTTTGTATGCCGGCAAAATCTTTACATCTGAAGAGGCCAAAACCTCTTGCCATGTTGCTGTATTAGTCGTATACTACAGGTAGAGAAAAAAGGAGGTGGAAGACGGTGGTCAGCTTTCAGGGAATCCACTTTCATGAAAGGTCGCCGGTATACCAGCAGATTGCGGAATATCTGAAGCGGCAGATCATGCTGGGCGTGGTGGAAGATGGGGAACAGATGCCCAGCCGCCGGGAACTGGCAGCCCAGACGGGCATTAACCCCAATACGGCCCAAAAGGCCTACCGCTTGATGACCGAAGAAGGCTACGTGCAAAACCAGGGCAACAATCTGAGTCAGGTCCACCTGACTCCCGAACTGCGGGACTGGATTGAGGATGAGCTCAGCCGGGGACTGGTACAGCAGTTCGTGACCGATGCCAAGGAAAATCATCTGTCGTATCGCAAGGTCATCACTCTGATCAGTGATATGTGGGGCGAAGAATAAGCGCCTATATTTTTTATCATGAGTGTACTATCATAATAATACACGAAAGAAGAGGTTCTTATGAAAAGCTTACTGCGATACACCGCCTGGAACTGGAACATGGGGCGCGTTTCTGCGGGGGTTCTGCTGGGGTTCGGCGCAGCGGTGGAATGTGTACTGCTGTTTGCCGCAGCGGCCTCCATCAACCAGGCGGCCATGGAGTACAACGGAATTGTGGAGGCCTCCGGAACATTGTGGGTCGCATGGCTGGTCTATCTGATGCTGCCCATCAGTGCGCAATGGCCGCAGGAAGCCGCGGGACAAAAATCCCGTGTCTCCTATACAATTCTGACCATGCCCATGCCGCGCTGGCAGATTCTGGTTGCCCGTACCCTGTCCACCGCTCTTTGGGTGGCTGTGGGCTTTGCTGTGCAGAGTTTGTTGCTGGTTCTTATGTATGGCCCGATCACTGCATTGCAATCCACCGTGGCCAACGGATTCTTTTCCTTTGAGGTAACGGCGCAGGGACGCTTTTGGTGGGCGCTGGCCGATTGCGGACTGTTTCGCCTGATCTTGCCGGCGAATGGCGCGGGGAGCATTCTGGTTCTGCTTTTGATTTTGGTTCCCGCCTTGATGAGTGCTGCGGCATGCTCCCACCATGGGCGACGCCGGGTGGCTGCGGAGGTCGTTGCCCTGGCAGTACAGATGACTTTGTCTGCTTTGGCGTATCAGCTGGTGGTGGGGTACATTACCGGAACGCAGGTTTTGGATATGATCCTGAAAAACCGGGCAGCGACGTTCGTATCATTGGGGCTGGCCGGGCTTGTGGTCATGTCGGTGGTATGGAGCGTTGCTGCTCTCTACCGTTCCGAGATGACGGCGTAAAGGAGGACTCTCTGATGGGACACAAAAAATCGCATCGCCCCTACGGATGGTGCCTTGGCGCCTTGGCTGTGACAATCGCCGTTTTTGCGGCGGGTCAGCTTTTTCTGTGCGTGGCTTATCCCCGCAACGCTGTGGGGTTCCGCCTGGAGGAGGGGGATGCAGCCAACCTGCAAGGCTTTACTTTACAGGGGCTTTGGCGCCAGAGCGAGACCGCCATGCTGTCCTTCACCTTGAAAGACGGCGAACTGTCGACGAAACCCAGACTGAGCAATTCCGAGTCCGATACAACATGGATGATGGCCCGGTGCAATCTTTGTGTGCCGGAAGAAGATTGGCAGGAAGTGGATGCGGCGGCCGAGGGCAGTTATGTCAGCGGTGCATACGGCGCATACTTTCTGAAAACTTCCTATGAAGGCATGCAGTACAATGCCCAGGTAACCCACCTGGAAGCCATGTATACCCTGACAGCCGCCGACGGCACGGATCGTTCCATTCGTTTCAGTCTTGGCGAACTGGAAACCGCTGAACCGGTTACCGTCACTGCGGAATTGTACGGTGAAAAGGGAAACCAGGAGTCGTACGGATATTTTGTTTCAGCGGGCGCGGTGCAGGATATTGACGCAGATATCCGGGATGTACAGGTGCTCAGTTCCACGGACCAGGTGGCTTTGTACATCCAGGGTGGTAACGGGGAATCCGGTGGAATTTACTGTGTACGGAAATTCTGTACCTCGGACGAAATCCGGAAACAAGTACCGGAAGTGACCGTGCATGGAGTATCGGTTCCTTCTCAGACGGAACCTTACGGATCTATAGAAGAGGTTTGCCCCTTTGAAGAAGGGGAAGAAATGGTTGTCTGTGACAACCAGGAAAACACCCGGCTCCGGACCGGGCGCTGGATGTTGACACAAACACAGGACGGAACTCTTTTTCTGCGTTTGTTGGACGAAGAATGGCGGCCGATGAACCGCATCGAATTGGACACGAAATTGACAGCGGGACAAACCGTCACAGCGTTGCCTGCCATGCGTTCCGACGAAATTGTCTTTACCGTGGCTGATGAGACCGGTGCAGGCAAGACAGTCCTGCTTCGGATGCAGGACGAGAACATCGGGATGCAGGAAGAATTGGCCCTGGTACCCGAATCCCCACCGATTACCGCCGGGTTCAGTGAGGACGGCAGCCGCATCATGACGGTACAGGAAACAAAGAAAGAGCTGACTGGAACAGTGCCGGGTTCGGTGCAGGAACATTATCTTTCTTCGCAGTCTCTGACGGAAGAACTGCAGTGCTCCGCCATGGCTGTGACCGGCTGGCAGATTCAGGTGTATTCGTCGCAGAACAGTGCAACGCCCGTTCTGACCGCCAGCCTGGAATACGGCCTGCCGCAAAGATGGAGAGAAGAAGTGTGGATGAACGGCATCTACGATTCCGAAAGAACGATTTATCTTTTCAGGGTAATCCCGGCCTGGCAAACAGAGGAGGCACCGGCATGAAAATGATTGGAAAAATGATAGGGTGGCACTGGCGCCTTGTGTGGGTTCCCTTTGGGCTGCTATGCGGTGTGTATGGTGTGCAGCAAGCGGTTCTTGTACTGTTGTCCGCCTCCAGCAAGGATTTGTTCGGCAACGGGCTGACGGAGCTGTTTTTGCGCTGCGGGCAGATGCCCTTGTTCTTTGTGGCGATGTTTCTGGTTGCTGTGATTGCGGCAGCCGCCGCCCGTTCTTCCGGGCGCGCCCATAGTCTGTATACCGTTTATACATTGCCGCATTCCCGCAGAAATCTCCCGGTTGTGCAGTTTTTGCTGTGTCTGCTCCTTTTGCTGTTGTTTGGTGCATGGCAGCTCATTCTGTATGCGGTTCTGTACCTGCCGGTGACCATGGTTTCCGCCGGCGTTACCGCCGAGATGGTGTCGGTTGCCTTGCCGCAGGGAAGCCTGCTTGCCGAATTCAACGCCAACCCGCTGATGCAGCTGTTGCTCCCCGTCAGCCCCAAAGGCTGGGGAGGCCTGATTGCTTTCCTGGGGGTTCTTTCCCTGGAATCGGCCTGCATGGCGTGCTGCCATGGTATCCGGCGCGTGTTTGTTTCCCTGGCGGCGCTGGTGGGGGCCGGTACTGCATCCAGCACTTTGTATCTGTGGTATCACCTTGTCGTATATGCCATAAAGAGTCCGGGAGAATGGCTGCTGCTGGCATTTTTGGCGGGGACGGCTGCCTTGTCGGCGATCCTCACACTGTTCAATGCTTGGTGGTCCGTCAAGCGAACCGAAGCTCTATGAAAGCGGGGAGATTGACATGAAGCATAGCAAAAGAAATCCGGGCCTGGGGCTGCTTGCCCTGAGCATTGTAGCCGTTCTGATGTTCGTACTGGGGACGGTGGGACGACTGTGGGGGCTGCAGGATCTGCGGGCAACCATACAGGATGAAACCGGCGATTCCCGGTTTCTGGAGCCCTTTTCCTTCACAGCCTATACCTTGTTTCAGGCAGAAAATGCAGTGGCGGAGTGCACCTTGAAAGAGGGACAATTGACCGGCAAGACACAGGCAGAAACCGCGATGCTTCCCAGTGATGCACAACTGCCCGATGATTTTCGGGCTACCAATCTGATTGCCGTCGCACCCGAAGAACGGGATACGGTCAATGCGTCTGTGGACTTCAACGGGGACACCGCTTTCGCAAAAGCCCGGAAGCTTTGGGTCATGCGGGAACTGGAACTGCCGGATGGAACCTATCTGCGTTTCCACCTTGCGGATTATCAGTGCGACACGGGCGCGACCGTACTGGCTTATCCCGGAGGCAGAAGCGGGTTAGACTGGGAGCTTGTAAGCAACGAATATCCGGAAGAGTTTTCTGCGTGGATCCATATGCCCACCGCGGAATGGAATGAAAAATGGTATATCGGCATCGGATCGGACAGCACCCACTACCCTTGTGGAATCTGGCGCGTGGAAAAGAGCCTGACCGAGGAAGAAATTGAGGCACTGCCGACGGATGGAACGGTACAATATGGTGACAATACACTGCCCGTTGTGTGTGAAACCACGGAATACGGGGACATCCAGCTGTTCTACCAGCCGCAGAATCTGAGCAATATCCTGGAATGCGTTCCGGTCGGACAGTTTTTGGGCGTTGTGTATCTGGACACCGATCAAAGCATTCTGTTTGATCTGGTGGACGAAAACGCAAAGTGCATACAGACGGTCACATTGCTGGAACAGGCGGGGGAAGACCCCATCACAAACTGTACCAAAACACAGAAGGCGGATCAGGTCTGCTTTTCGCTGGGAAAAACCACAGAGGGGGAAAGATGGATTGCCCTTCTGCGTGCAGATGAGCAGGGAAACCTGGAAACCATCCTTCTGCCGGGAGATCTCCTGCAAGACGGCAATCGGTTGGCGGGAAGTACCCTGACCCAGCTCAGTGAGGATGGCCAGAGCATTCTGTTTGTGAATCAGGAACAAGCCCAGGTGCAGGTACAGCACTTTGAGTGGGATGGTCAGGAAAAATGCTATTCCCTGGGATACCGGATGACCGTATACGACCTGGCGCAGAAAGAAGTTTTATACAGTGGTATGCTGGATACAGGCGTGGAGAAGTATTGGGGACGATATCTGGGGAACAGCAACATCGGGTTTGGTCTGGCAGGGGAATTGTTGACCGTCAACCGTGACTGCTATACGATTTTCTCCCAGAAACCACAGGAGGGTTGATCGATGATCGAGGTAAAGAATCTGGAAAAGACCTGGCGGCGTGGGCGTTCCCGCGTGGGCCTTCACCCCACCAGTTTTACGGTGCCAGACGGACAGATTGTGGGCATTCTGGGGGACAACGGCGCCGGGAAAACAACACTGCTGCGCTCTATGGCCGGACTGCTGCACCCGAATGCGGGGGCTGCTTTGTTTGACGGAAAACCTGCCGTAAAGCAGTATGAGCGCATCAGCTATATCACGGGGGAGGGCAGCTACTATCCCAACCTGACGGTGGGGGAGTACGGCGCCTTCCTGGAAGATCTGCATCCTGCCTTTGATCCCAAGCGTTACTATGAATTCCTTCAATTTTTCCAACTTCCCGCCGATGTGCGGATCACACGTCTGTCCACCGGCCAGAAAGCGCGGGTGGAACTGGCGGCCGGCTTTGCCAAGCGGGTGGATTACTACCTGATGGACGAGCCGTTTCTGGGCAAGGATGTATTTACCCGCAAGGATTTCATCAAATTGATGAGTGCGGTGCTTCATGGACAGGAGACAATCCTGATCACCACCCACTATCTGGATGATATCGAGCATTTCCTGGACCGGGCCATTGTACTCCACCAGGGAAAAATCGCAGACGACTTCATGATGGAGGAACTGCAGCAACAGGGCCAGACGCTGGTGGACCGCATGGCCAAAACCTGCGGCTGGGACCCTCAGAGATATCTGCAATTCGGCGAAGAGGAGGGCTGATTATGGATTCGGATAACGGCAAAAGACTGACCCCAAGCGAACAGGCATTATGGGATACCCTGTGTGATAACCGCGGCAAGGCGGTACCGCGCGGCCAACTTTTGGCCGTTGTCGGATACCCGGCGGGGATCAACACCCGCACGCTGGATGTCCATATCCAGCATCTGCGGCGGAAAATGGGGCAGGAAGCCCGCATCGAAACGGTGTTCCGGATTGGGTACCGTCTGGCGGTGTAAGAAGCAGCCAACGAAAAACAGACCGTGGAAGACGTATCCACGGTCTGTTTTTTACGGTTGGTTCAGTGCGTCAAACCGGCGCACGATTTCCGGATCGCTCAATTTGATGACCTGTCCGGAAAGACGGTGCAGGCTGTTGGTTTCGGGAATTCGGCCGAAGGTCAGCCGCTGGGCGCACAGCGCCTGTGTTTTGAAGCCGGTCCGCTCGTTCATCGAACGGTTGCCGTACTTGATGTCCCCCAGAACGGGATGCCCCAGAAAAGCCAGATGAGCACGGATCTGGTGGGTGCGCCCGGTCAGCAGTCCGATGCGGCAGAGGGTGAAGGGTCCGTTACGCCGGATGGGCGTCACCTCGGTGATAATCTGCTTGTACCCTTCGGATTCATGGACATGCACCCGGACTTTGTTGCCTTTTTCGCTGTGCTGCAGCCAGGCAATATGCCGCCCGGCGGGCGGCGTACCGATGGTGATGGTCAGATACTCCTTTTTCAGCCAGTCTTCCCGGATGATCTCGTTCATATCCCGCAGGGCCGTGTAGCTTTTGGCTGCGATGACAAGACCTTCGGTGCCACGGTCCAGCCGGTTGCACAGGGCCGGGGCAAACCGATTTTCGGCTTTGGGATCGTATTTGCCTTCTTCGATCAGGCGAGCGGTGAAAGCATCCACCAGATTGGGGTCTCCGGTGCGGTCACTGTGGCACAGCAGATGGGCGGGCTTGTATAAAACCGCAATGTCCTCATCCTCGTATACCACCGTCACAGGGGGCTGGCGGCGGGGTGGCTTCTTTACGCTGGTCACCGGCACAGCGGGGAAGAATTCGTCATTGATATATAGCTCAATCACATCGCCGGTTTGCAGCCGGGTATCCGGCTCACCCCGTTTGCCGTTGACCTTGATCCGCTTGTTGCGGAAACTCTTGTACATCATGCTCCGGGGCATGCCGGACGTGACCGCTTCCACAAATCGGCTCAGCCGTACTCCGTTTTCGTTTTCTCCCGCCGTAAACCTTTTCATCCTTGTTACACTCCACTTTGCAAAACAGTATTTATAGTATATAATAGAAAAAGTCAAACGTAAAGGATGTGCACCCATATGGCACGGGGCAAAAAGGAAAAACCGATTCACGCCAACCACCGTTCCCGCATGCAGGAACGGGTGCGCCGGGAGGGCCTTTCCGGCCTGGCTGCCCATGAAGTGCTGGAATATCTGCTGTATTTTTCCATTCCGCGCAAGGACACCAACGAACTGGCCCACCGATTGATCCAGCATTTCGGCAGCTTCTGCAACGTGTTGGATGCCAGTGAGGAAGAGTTGTGCAAGGTGGAAGGAATCGGCCCGGCCAGTGCGCGACTGATTGCCGGGATCCGCAAGTTTGACCAGTATTATCTTTTGCAGCAGCGCCAGGGACATGCCCGCCCCCTGAACAGTGAAGAAGCCCGCATTGAATATGTAAAACCTCTGTTTTACAGCGAACACAATGAAATCTGTTATCTGATTGCCATGAATGATCAGTATATGCCTTTGCGGGATATCCGGGTATCGGAAGGTGTGCCCAACCATGTGGGCATCAACACCCGCAAGATGGCACGGGAGGCAGTTGCCAGCGGGTGCACCTGTGCATTTCTGGCACACAACCATCCCACCGGTCTGGCGGTGCCATCCAGTGCCGATGTGTATGCCACCCGTCTGGCGGCAGGGGCCTTGCAGCCGCTGGGCATTCATCTGGTAGATCACATCATTGTGGCGCCGGTGGATGCGGGAAGCATGATGAAGCAGTTTCAGGCTCTGCCTGATTCCATGGGCCAGACTGCCTTGGCCAGTGAGCCGGGCGGCGGGGCTGAACCCGAAAAGTAAACCGAAGCAAAAAGCGCCGCCCCCGGATAGGGGGCGGCGCTGTATTGAGTCAGTCAGGATTGCGGAATCAGAACACCGTAACCGCCATCGGCACGGCGATACACAACCTGGATTTCACCCGAATCGGCACTGCGGTACAGGAAGAAGGTGTGCCCCAGAAGTTCCATCTGCATGATGGCTTCTTCGGTGGTGCAGGGCTTGACGGCAAAGTGCTTTTCACGCACAATGGTCAGCGGTTCTTCCGGTTCGTTGACGGGGGCTTCCTGCGCGACGGCTGCGGTCAGCTTGTCGCCCAGACGTTTGCGGTGCTTGACCACGCGGCGCACCAGAAGATCTACGGCATCACTCAGGGCGTCCTCCATCCGGTCAGAGGCCTTTTCAGCACGCATGGTCAGCGTGCCGCTGCGCAGGGTCAGTTCAACCGTCTGCCGGCTTTTCTCTACCGTTACCGTAACCTGCGCCTGTGCTTCTTCCGGGAAAAACTTGTCCAGCTTGGACAGCTTTTTTTCCGCCAGTTCAATGAAGCTGGGTTTCAGCGTTACGCGACGACCGGTACATGTGACTTTCATAGGACAACCTCCTTATTTGGCACCGGAAAAACGGTGCCCGGTCTTGGCAGCCGCGGTGGGGTTATGTACCAAACTGCGGTTACCGTAACTTTATTATAGCAACCTTTTCACAAAAAGTAAAATGTTTTGCATGAATTGAAGAAAATTTTTGTAAAAAGTTCACACACGGCGCGCCGCGCGGAAAGGACAGACGGATGAACCAATACGACGTGCTTCAAAAATATTTCGGCCACGACAGCTTCCGCCCCGGGCAGGAAACGCTGGTCAATGCCATTCTCACAGGGCACGATGTCCTGGGCGTCATGCCTACCGGTGCCGGAAAATCGGTCTGCTACCAGGTTCCCGCCATGCTTTTGCCGGGGCTGACGCTGGTGATTTCGCCGTTGATCTCCCTGATGCAGGACCAGGTGGCTGCCCTGCGTCAGAGCGGTATCGAGGCCGCCTGCATCCATTCGGGTATGGAGGAGCAGGAATATTGGAATATTGTACAAGGGGCACGTCTGGGACAATACAAGCTGCTGTATGTGGCACCGGAACGTCTGGAAACAGACGGATTTCTCTCCCTGGTCAGCGGGATACGGGTATCGCTGGTAGCGGTGGACGAAGCCCACTGCGTGTCTCAGTGGGGGCAGGACTTCCGCCCCAGCTATCTGCGCATTGCCTCTTTCCTGGAAAAATTGTCGCCCCGTCCGCCGGTGGGGGCCTTTACCGCCACCGCCACGGGACAGGTCAAACAGGACATTGCCCGGCTGTTGGAATTGCGGGATCCTGTATCCATCACAACGGGTTTTGACCGGCCCAATTTGTATTTTGCGGTGGAACGGCCGCGTGATAAGGACCGTTTTGTGGAAGACTATATTCTGGACCATCCTGACAAAAGCGGCATTGTGTACTGTGCCACCCGCAAAACGGTGGAGCTGGTATGTAACCAACTGCGCAGAGCCAAAATAGCAGCCACACGGTATCATGCCGGTCTGGAGGCGGAAGAACGCCGCAAAAATCAGGAAGACTTCGTCTATGACCGGAGGCGTGTCATGGTGGCCACCAACGCCTTCGGCATGGGGATTGATAAATCCAACGTGGGATTCGTCATCCATTACAACATGCCGAAAAACATTGAAAACTACTACCAGGAAGCCGGTCGTGCGGGGCGGGACGGCAGCAGTGCCGAGTGTATCCTGCTGTACTCGCTGGGGGATGTGCAGACAGCCCGTTTTCTGATTCAGAACAGCCATGACAATGAGGAATTGTCCGAAGAACAGGCCATACAGATTCAACGCCTGGATTTGCAGCGTCTGGACCGGATGGTTGCCTATTGCAAAACCACCCGCTGCCTGCGTGGCTTTCTGCTGGAATATTTCGGTCAGCGGCAGACGGGTAACTGCGGCAACTGCAGCAACTGCCGCGGCGATTTCATGCAGACCGATATCACCACCGAGGCGCAGAAAATCCTGTCCGGGGTGGCTCGCATCGAAAAGCGCTGGCCGGGCGGACTGGGCGTGGTGGCATTGGTCCAGATGCTGCGGGGCAGCAAGGACAAAAACACCCTGAAGCGGGGACTGGATACGCTGCCTACCTACGGCATCATGCAGCACACGTCTCCCGCCCGCATGCGGCTGTATCTGGACGCCCTGGAAGAGCAGGGATATATCATCAATACCCAGGGAGAATATCCGGTGGTGCGCCTGGCGGCAGACGCGAAAGAGGTTTTGTTCAACGGAAAAACGGTGACCATGACCGAGCGCAAGGCAGCGGAAAAATCGAACAAGACATCGAAAACCAAGGAAGTCGGTGTACAGGCCGATCTGCCGCAGGACTTGTATGAGCGCCTGCGTGCGGTGCGCAGCGAACTGGCCCAGAAACAGCATGTGCCGGCGTATATCATCCTTTCCAATGCCTCCTTGGCAGAGATGGCCTCCAAACGTCCCCGAACTACGGGAGACCTGATGCGGATTTCCGGTGTGGGCGAGGCCCGCGCCCATCGTTACGGGCAAAAATTCTTACAGGCCATCGCCGAATATATGGCACAACATCCGCAGGGATGACACCGGTCCGGTTTTTGCAAAAAAGGCTTTACGCCGTGACCAAACCATGCTATAATCAGACAGGAATACAACTTAATGTTGTGAATTAGAACGTGATCGGAAAAATGGGGGAATGGGTGTGAACGAAGAGAAAACCACCGAACTGCAGGGCGTCTTTCATCTGAAAGCACCTTTCTCGCCGACGGGCGACCAGCCGCAGGCCATTGACGCCCTGGTGAAGGGGATCGAGGCCGGCGACAAAGGCCAGACATTGCTGGGCGTAACCGGTTCCGGCAAAACCTTCACCATGGCCAATATCATTGCCCGATGCAACCGGCCCACCCTGATTCTGGAGCCGAACAAGACCCTGGCTTCCCAGATCTGCACCGAGATGCGCAGTTTCTTTCCGGATGATGCCGTGGAGTATTTTGTTTCCTACTACGACTATTACCAGCCGGAAGCCTATATTCCTTCCACCGATACCTATATTGAAAAGGACAGCGCCATCAACGATGAGATTGACCGGTTGCGCCATTCGGCCACCGCAGCCCTTTCGGAACAGCGCAACGTCATCATTGTGGCCAGTGTTTCCTGCATCTACTCCTTGGGTGACCCCATCGATTACCGAAGCATGGTCATCAGCCTGCGTCCCGGTATGCAGATGGAGCGGGATGAACTCTGCCGCCGGTTGGTCAAGCTACAGTACGAGCGCAACGACATGAATTTCATCCGCAACAAATTCCGGGTGCGGGGAGACATCGTGGACATTCACCTGGCCTACAACGATGAGTTTGCCATCCGGGTGGAGTTTTTCGGGGATGAAATCGATCGTATCAGCGAGTTTGACCCGCTGACGGGGGAACGGCGCAACATTGTGCGCCATGTGGCCATCTTCCCGGCCAGCCACTATATTGTGGGACCGGAAAAGATGAAGGAAGGGCTTACCAAAATCAACGAGGAGATGGAACGGCAGGTCAAGTTCTTCACCGAGGAAGGCAAGCTCATCGAAGCCCAGCGGATTGCCCAGCGCACCAAGTACGATATGGAAATGCTGCAGGAAGTGGGCATGTGCAAAGGCATTGAGAACTACTCGGCGGTCTTGTCCGGGCGTGCCCCCGGGTCCACGCCCACCACACTGCTGGATTACTTCCCTAAGGATTTCCTTTTGATGGTGGACGAAAGTCACGTCATGCTGCCCCAGATCCGGGGTATGTTCGGCGGTGACTACAGCCGGAAAAAGACGCTGGTGGAATACGGGTTCCGCCTGCCGTCTGCCTTCGACAACCGTCCGCTGAAATTCGAAGAGTTTGAATCCAAAGTCGGTCAGACCATCTTTGTCAGCGCCACCCCCGGTAGCTATGAGCGGGAGCATTCCTCCCGGGTGGCGGAGCAGGTCATCCGGCCCACCGGTTTGCTGGATCCGCTGATCAGCGTGCGCCCGGTGGAAGGGCAGATTGAAGATCTTCTGGGTGAGATCCGTCTGCGCATCGACCGCGGCGAGCGCGCCCTGGTCACCACCCTGACCGTCAAGATGGCTGAGGACCTGACCGATTTTTTGGAAGAGCACGGTGTCAAGACCAAGTATATGCACCACGAGGTGGACACCTTTGAGCGAATGGAGATCATCAAGGATCTGCGCACCGGCGCTATTGACGTGATTGTGGGCATTAACCTGTTGCGCGAAGGATTGGACCTGCCGGAAGTGTCCCTCATCGCCATTCTGGATGCGGATAAGGAAGGGTTCCTGCGCAGCGAGACCAGCCTGATTCAGACCATCGGCCGTGCCGCCCGAAACGCCAACGGTGTGGTGCTGATGTATGCCGATGAGGTGACCCCCAGCATGGAGCGCGCCATCACCGAGACGGAACGCCGCCGTGCCATTCAGGATGCCTACAACAAGGAACACGGCATCACTCCCAAAACCATCGTCAAGGCCATTGGCGGTGGGCTGGAAATCAGTATGTCCGAAGAGAACAAGAAGATGCGCCGCAACCGGATGAGCCGCGCCGAGCGGGAACAGACCATTGCCCGCCTGACCAAAGAGATGAAGGAAGCCGCCCGGCTGCTGCAATTCGAGCATGCTGCCTTCCTGCGTGACGAGATCGAACGGCTGCAGCGGGGCGAGGATCCCACCAACAAAGAAGAAGCGCCTCACCGCACGGCGGGAAAGGCCAGAAAAGGCAGGAGGAAATAAACATTGAGTCCTTCCAAGAAAATACAAATCGATGCCAACCAGCGCATTGTCATCAAGGGCGCCCGAGAGCACAATCTGAAAAACGTGAATCTGACGCTGCCCCGCAACAAACTGATCGTTATGACCGGTTTGTCCGGTTCCGGCAAATCCAGCCTGGCTTTTGATACGATCTATGCGGACGGCCAGCGGCGATATATGGAAAGTCTGTCCAGCTATGCCCGGCAGTTCCTGGGCCAGATGGAAAAGCCGGATGTGGATGAGATCACCGGCCTTTCGCCGGCCATCTCCATCGACCAGAAAACCACCAGCCACAACCCCCGTTCCACGGTGGGTACCGTGACCGAAATTTATGATTATCTGCGTCTGATGTATGCCCGGATCGGCATTCCCCATTGTCCCATCTGCGGCCGGGTCATCTCTCAGCAGAGCGTTGACGAGATGGTGGACGAAGTCCTCAAGCTGCCCGAACGTACCCGGTTCCAGGTGTTGGCGCCGGTGGTGCGCGGACGCAAGGGCACCCAGGCCAAGGAACTGGACGCCGCCCGCCGCGGCGGCTATGCCCGCGTGCGCATTGACGGCAATATGTATGATCTCGAAGAGGAGATTAAACTGGAAAAGAACATCAAGCATACGGTGGAAATCGTGGTGGACCGCCTGTCCATCAACGATTCGGTCCGCAGCCGTCTGGCCGACTCCATCGAATCCGCTTTGGCGCTGACCGGAGGCTTGGTCACCATCGATGTGATCGGCGGGGAACCCATGACCTTCAGTCAGAATTATGCCTGCCCGGAACACGGGTTTTCCATTGAGGAACTGAACCCCCGTATGTTCAGTTTCAACAATCCCTTCGGTGCCTGCGAGACCTGCACCGGTCTGGGCACTTTCATGAAGGTGGACCCGGCCCGGATCATTCCGGACAAGCGCAAATCCATCCGGGAAAGCGCCATCAAGGCCAGCGGCTGGTATTATGCCGAAGGTTCGGTTTCCGAGATGTATTACAAAGCTCTTGGCAAGCGGTATGGGTTCACGCTGGATACGCCGGTGAAAGAGATGAGCAAGGAGGCGGTGCACGCCATCCTGTACGGCACCGGCGGCGAGAAAATCGAGCTGCAGCGGGAAAACATGTTCGGCTCCGGCACCTATTACAATGAGTTTGAGGGAATTGTCCCCAATCTGGAACGCCGTTTCCGCGAAACCAGCAGCGAATGGGTCAAGGAAGAGATCGCCCTGGTCATGTCCAGCGAGGAATGCCCCACCTGCCACGGGCGGCGGCTGAAGCCCGCCAGTCTGGCCGTCACGGTGGGCGGCATCAATATTGCGGACTTCTGCGATATGAGCGTGCAGCAGGAACTGGAATTCATCCGGACCGCCAAGGTGTCCGAGAGGGACGAGCTGATCGGCGCCCCGATTTTCAAGGAAGTGCGGGAGCGCCTGGGCTTCCTGAACAGCGTGGGTCTTGGATACCTGACCTTGTCCCGCGGTGCGGCCTCCCTGTCCGGCGGTGAAAGCCAGCGCATCCGTCTGGCCACTCAGATCGGCAGCGCCCTGACCGGCGTTCTGTATGTGTTGGACGAACCCAGCATCGGCTTGCATCAGCGGGACAATGATAAACTCATTGCCACCATGAAGCGGTTGCGGGATCTGGGCAACACCCTGATCGTGGTGGAACATGATGAAGACACCATGCGCCAGGCGGATTTTCTGGTGGATGTGGGGCCCGGCGCCGGTGTGCACGGCGGCGAAATTGTGGCGGCCGGCAGTGTGGAAGACGTGTGCAAGGCCAAGCGCAGCATCACGGGACAATATCTCTCCGGCCGCAAGTTCGTGGAAGTGCCCGACCATCGTCGGCCCGGCAACGGCAAATTCCTGCGCGTGGTAGGGGCCCGGGAAAACAACCTGCAAAACATTACGGTGGATTTCCCGCTTGGCAAGATGATCTGCGTGACCGGTGTGTCCGGTTCCGGCAAATCTACCCTGGTCAATGAGATTCTGTACAAGACGCTGGCGGCAGCCATGAACGGTGCCCGCAGCCGGCCCGGGCAGTGTGAAGAAGTGCAGGGCATGGAATGGGTGGATAAGGTCATCGGTATCGACCAGTCGCCCATCGGGCGCACGCCGCGTTCCAATCCCGCCACCTATACGGGTGTGTTCGGGGATATCCGGACCCTGTTTTCCAATACCCAGGACGCCAAAGCCCGGGGCTATGGACCGGGCCGGTTCAGCTTCAACGTCAAGGGCGGCCGCTGTGAAGCCTGTGAAGGCGGGGGCATCCTGCAGATCGAGATGCATTTCCTGCCGGATATTTATGTGCCGTGCGATGTGTGCAAGGGCAAGCGCTACAACCGTGAAACCCTGGAAGTGCATTACCGGGATAAGAATATCTCGGACGTGCTGAATATGACGGTGGAGGAAGCCTGCGTCTTCTTTGCCAACCAGCCCAAGATTGCCCGCAAACTGCAGACTTTGCAGGAGGTGGGTCTTGGCTATATCGAACTGGGCCAGGCTGCCACAACGCTTTCCGGCGGTGAAGCCCAGCGCGTCAAACTGGCCAACGAATTGGCCCGCCGGGACACCGGGCAGACGGTGTATATTCTGGACGAACCCACCACCGGTCTGCATGTGGCCGACGTGCATCGCCTGGTAAAGGTGCTGGACAAGCTGGTGGATGCCGGCAACACGGTGATTGTCATCGAGCACAACCTGGATGTGATCAAGCGGGCCGACTATATCATTGACTTGGGTCCCGAAGGCGGCAGTGGCGGCGGTCAGGTGGTTGCCACCGGCACACCGGAGGAAGTGGCCGCGAACCCGGCATCCTTCACCGGGCAGTATCTGAAACCGGTTCTGGAACGGGCCCGGCAGTTGCAGGCGCAGGCGGAAGAAGAGCCTGTGAAGGCAAGCCGCAGCAAAGCCAAAAAGAAGTAAGAAAAACTTGTTTTTCCGGAGCTCCGGCGCCTTCAAAAAGGGCCCGGAGCTCTTCTTTGTCCGGCAAGGAGACAGAACCATGCATTTCTTGCGGCACCGGGCAAATACACTTGCATCCGGCCACAGGGTCCGATACAATAAGAGACGCAGAGATATCCGCTGTGGGGGAGGAATCCGGAATGCCGAAACTTCGCAAAACACTGGGGGACATTCGGTCCCAAACCTGCCGCCGTCTGATGCAGGTAATGGACACCCAAAGCCAGGCGACACTGGCAAAATGGGCCATCGAATATGCGCAAGATCGGTACCTGTCCATCTGCGCGCAGGTGTGCCCGGAACTGGTACAAATTGTATCCGTGTGTGCTGCCTGCGCAAAGGAAGGGAAAGGTGCGGCGCACTGTAAACAGGAATTGCGCAAAGCTGCCGCGCTGGCGCGTGCGTGTACAGGTGCGGAAACACAGGCGGCGGCCAGAGCCGTTGCGGTGGCCTGTGCAACCTTGCAGACCCCATCCAATGCACTCGGATTTCTGTTTTACGGGGCGGCAGCCGTGGCTTATTCCGAAGGCGGTTTGCAGCTTGGGCAAGCGGAGTACGACGCAATGGCTGCCGAGGAGTTGGAAAACGCCTGCCGTTCTCTGTGTGACTGTGCCGTGGAAGGAGAACCATCTCCGGTAAAAATCAACTGGAATTGCTAATGGCACACATAAGAAAACAGGGGTACATTCTTGTGGGGAGAAAGGTATCATGAAAATGGAAGACACAAGGAATCATGATAAGACGCTGTGGCTGAACATTGCGCTTATTGTGGCATTTTTTGCGGTGATGTCCCTGGGCATCTACCTGGTGCGGGACAAGCTTCTGTATAACGCCAACGAAATGGGAAACAACCTGGCGCAAAGCTATTCCAGCGAAGAGGAAACCAGAATTTCGATTTATGAAATGTTCCTGACCATGTGTTCCTTGTATACGGACACATCCATCGACAACGCCGACCCTGTGCAAGCCATACAGCAGGGGCTGGCGGAATACACTGATTACATGGCGCAGGTGCTGGGGGCAGATATTATCGACCCCTATGCGGTTGTGAACGGCAAAATCGTGACGGCCAATCCGTGGGAAGGGGACGAAGATTACGACTATTCCCAAAAGGAATGGTATACCGATGCCCTGGAAGCCGATGGAAAAATCGTCTTTACCGATGTGTATGTGGATGCCATCACCGGCAAACGGCTGGTGACCTTGTCGGTGAAACTGCACGGGGAAGGCAATGTGCTGGCCTTTGATATTCTGATGGACAATTTCCACAGCCTGAAGAACAAGATTGAACTGCCCGAAGGCAGCGCCTATTACCTGTTCGACAAAGGTGGTCATCTGCTTTATACCACCGGCGAATACGACATTGACGACGCGGAAGTGCAACAGTATGCCCAGCAGCTTCTGGCCGGGGTGCGGGACGGTTCCTTTGAAAGCCACACCGATGCCATCCGTGGGCTGGACGGTCAACAGCAGGGAATTTATTATTATGAGATGAGCAACGGCTGGACCTCCATTGTCACCTTCTCCCTGCGCCAGGTTTTATACGGTACCAGCAACAGCACTTCCATGTATCTTTTGTCCGGCATTTTCCTGATTCTGCTGGTGGCGGTCATTATTTCCATCTTGCGGGAATATGCCGAGAAGCGGAAAGTTAAGTATATTTCGGATACACTCCAGATTCTTGGCGACACCTATTACGCGATTTACCGTATCAATTTTGAGACGGGAACCTATGAAACCATCAAATCTTCCCCCGATCTGGCGGATCCACTGGGCAAAAGCGGGGAGTATGCGCATTTGCTGCACACGCTCTCCCTGGTGGTAGAAGACGGCACCTATGCGGAGTTCAAGAAAAACTTCAACCTGGACAACATCCGCCAGCTGGTACAATCCCATATTTACGAATTCGGTGGAGACTACCAACGTCGCTTTTTGCAGGGCCGCAAGTGGGTCAGCATCAAGATTGTGTATAACAAGGCTCTCGGTTTGAACGAAGTGATCATGTGCTTCCGGGAGATTGATGTGAAGAAGAAAAAGGAACTGCGTCAGCACGAACTGCTGGAGCAAGCCCTGGAAAATGCCAAACGGGCCGCCAACAAAAAGACCATGTTTTTCTCCAACATGTCCCACGATATGCGCACGCCGCTGAATGCTATTTCCGGCATGACCAAACTGGCACGGCAACATGTACAGGAGCCTGCCAAGGTGGAGGAATATCTGGACAAGATTGAAGTTTCCAGCCGGCAGCTGACCGCTCTTGTCAACGATATTCTGGATATGGCGCGCCTGGAGCAGGGCGGCCAGGGCGCGCTCAACTGCCAGCCTATGGACCTTGTGCAGACTGTGAACGAGACCGCGGACCTTTTCCGCGAGCAGGCGCAGCAGGAAAAACGCCGCTATGAAGTGGTGGTGGATGTGCAGGACCGCATTGTCAATGCGGATGCCTTCCGCATCAATCAGGTGCTGAACAACCTTCTTTCCAACGCCTTCAAGTACAGTCGGGAAGGGGACCGGATTCATCTGGAACTGCGCCAGGCGGCACGCCGGGAAAGCCGTGGCCAGTACCAGATCATTGTGGAAGACACCGGTGTGGGCATGTCGGAAAGCTTCCTGGAGCGCTTGTTCGAGCCCTTTGCCCGGGAAACGGTTTTTGCCCCCACCAAGGCGACAGGCACCGGTCTGGGAATGCCCATTGTAAAAGGTCTGGTTCAGCAGATGAGCGGCGAAATCACGGTGCAGAGCAAGTTGGGGGAGGGCAGTCGCTTTGTGGTGTCCCTGCCCCTGCAGATTGTGGATGCCCCGGCGGTGGAAGAGCAGTCTCCTCTGGAAAATCTGGAGCCCTTCACTTTGGAAGGCAAACGGATGATCGTGGCGGAAGACAATGAACTGAATATGGAAATCACCACCGAATTTCTCTCCATGATGGGGGTGGATGTTCTGCAGGCATGGAACGGCCGCGAAGCCGTCGAGCGGTTCCGGCAGGAAAAAGAGGGAAGTGTGGACGCTGTTCTCATGGATATGCAGATGCCCGAAATGGATGGCTGTGCCGCCTGCCGGGCCATCCGGGCCCTGGACCGTCCGGACGCCGCCACGGTGCCGATCATCGCGGTGACGGCCAACGCCTTTGCCGAAGACATCGCCAAAACCACCGAGGCGGGCATGAACGCCCATATTTCCAAACCTATTGATTTCAAATTGCTGTCGGAACTGCTGCAGAAACTGGCAAAGTGATGCGGCGTACCGGACAGGATGAACAGGAGATTTTCTGAACTCTATGCAATATCGCAATGACAAAACCGGCTTTCCCGTCTCCATTCTCGGATATGGATGCATGCGCTTTACCAAAAAAGGAACCGGCATCGATCTGGATAAGGCCGAGCGGGAAATTCTGCGCGCCATCGAACTGGGCGTGAATTATTTTGATACCGCCTACATCTATCCCGGCAGCGAAGCGGCGTTGGGGGAAATTCTGGCCCGCAACCATTGCCGGGACAAGGTGCGTATTGCCAGCAAACTACCCCAGTACCTGGTGCGCAGCGGGGCCGACCTGGAACGATACTTTTCCGAACAGCTGCGGCGCCTGAAGACCGGTCACATCGACTATTACCTGATGCACATGCTCACCGATGTGGAAAGCTGGCACAAGCTGGAAAAGGCCGGTGTGCGGGAGTGGCTGGCCGAAAAGCGCCGCTTGGGGCAGATCGGGCAGATCGGTTTTTCCTTCCACGGCAACACCGCCATGTTTGTGAAGCTGTTGGATGTATACGACTGGGACTTCTGCCAGATTCAGTACAATTATCTAGATGAGAACAGCCAGGCCGGGCGTGCCGGATTGCAGGCGGCGGCCGCCAAAGGTTTGCCGGTCATCATCATGGAACCGCTGCGCGGCGGCAAGCTGGTGAATCTTCTGCCGGAACAGGCCCGGCAGCGCTTTGCCGGGGACGAACATGCCTGGACTCCTGCCGAATGGGCGCTGCGCTGGCTGTGGGACCAGCCGGAGGTGACCTGCGTCCTTTCCGGCATGAACAGCCTGGAAATGCTGGAGGAAAACTGCCGGATTGCCTGTCAGGCAGAGGCACATTCCTTCACGGCACGGGAATTTGCCGTACTGGATAGCGTTAAAGCGGATATTGAACAGAAAGTCAAGGCGCCCTGCACCGGTTGCGGCTACTGTATGCCCTGCCCCAAAGGGGTGGATATTCCCGGCGCCTTCCGCTGCTACAACGCTATGTACACCGAAAATCGTTGGACAGGCCGTAGGGAATACTGGCAGGTGGTATCCTTGCGCCGGGAACCGGCTTTTGCCACTCAGTGTGTGGAGTGCGGTCTTTGCGAACAGCACTGCCCCCAGCATCTTCCCATCCGCAGTCTCCTCAAGCAGGCAAACAGGGAACTGCGCCCCTGGCCATACCGGGCTGCTTCCTGGGTGGCACGCAAGTATCTTTTCGGGAAAGCAAAATAAACACGATTGCTTGACAAGAGAAAAATCCATGATAAAATAATGGCAGTGTGTGTGGTACTTTGCTACCACCATGCAAATAGATTTGGCCGGGCGCAAACCATCGCGCCTAAAGCTCATCGGACAGGGCTGGCCGCTGCCGCGTGTGATGTAAAGGCATCACAACATTATTGAACGGGCCGTATGCCCGGAAATTTTATAAGTTGGTCACTTTTGAATAACCCTGTGCGGATGCACACCACTTGTGAAACGTCAATAAGAGTAGCAGAGCAGCCATACCTATTTGCTGGAAAACTCTAAGTACGGATCAAACGACAACGCGATGTATGTCTGTCCCCATGTTGGGACAGTTATGATTTTGCGGTGCGTTTCACAGGCAGTGTGCCCAAACGGGCACACTGCTTTTTTTGTGTGCCAACGTAAAGTCTTGCAGGAAAGAGGGATGGTCTTGGACCGGGAACGTCAAAAGAAAGCGCCCATTTATGCGGCGCTGGAAAAATTCCGTCGTCAGCGTGTAGTCCCCTTCGATGTGCCGGGGCACAAACGCGGCCGGGGAAATCCGGAACTGGTGGAACTGCTGGGAGAACGGTGCGTGGGAATCGATGTGAATTCTATGAAACCGCTGGACAATCTGTGTCATCCGGTTTCGGTCATCAAGGAAGCGGAGGAGCTGGCGGCCGATGCCTTCGGGGCGGCGCATGCCTTCCTGATGGTGGGCGGCACCACCAGCAGTGTACAGAGCATGATTCTCACCGCCTGCAAACCCGGAGACAAGATCATTCTGCCCCGCAACGTGCACAAAAGCGCCATCAATGCCTTGGTGCTGTGCGGCGCCGTGCCGGTGTATATTGATCCGAAGGTGGATAAGCAGCTGGGCATCCCCCTGGGGATGGAAGTGGCGGATGTGCGCGCCGCCATTGAGGCAAACCCGGATGCCAAGGCCATCCTGATCAACAACCCTACCTATTACGGCATCTGCTCCGATCTGCGGTCTTTGGTCAAACTGGCCCACGAGCACGGTATGCTGGCCCTGGTGGACGAAGCGCATGGCACACACCTGTATTTCGGACCGGCCCTGCCTGTCAGCGGCATGGCTGCCGGTGCGGATATGGCGGCTGTCTCCATGCACAAATCCGGCGGCAGCCTGACCCAGAGTTCTTTGCTGCTCTGCGGGCCAGGTGTCAACGCTGGATACGTGGGCAACATCATCAATCTGACCCAGACAACCAGCGCTTCCTACCTGCTCATGTCCAGCTTGGATATCAGCCGCCGCAACCTGGCCATGCGCGGGGAAGAAAGCTTTGCCAAGGTTATGGATATGGCAGAATATGCCAGACGGGAAATTAACGAGATCGGCGGGTACTATGCCTACGGCTCGGAACTCATCAACGGCGGCAGCATCTTTGACTTTGATGTGACCAAGCTGGCCGTCAACACCCGCGGCATCGGTCTGACCGGCATTGAGGTATATGACCTGCTCCGGGACGAATACGACATTCAGGTGGAATTCGGCGACCTTTCCAACATGCTGGCCTATATCTCCATCGGCGACCGCATCCAGGACATCGAACGCCTGGTGGGCGCCCTGGCCGATATCCGCCGCCTGTACGCCAAGCCGAAGAGCGACCTTTTCACCGCAGAATATATCACGCCCAACGTGGCTGCCACCCCGCAGCAGGCCTTCTATTCCGAAAAAGAGAGCCTGCCCCTTCGACAGACCGCCGGGCGCATCTGCAGTGAATTTGTGATGTGCTATCCGCCGGGAATTCCCATCCTGGCCCCCGGGGAAGTCATCACCCAGGAAATCATTGATTATATCGAGTTTGCCAAAGCGAAAGGCTGCTCGATGCAAGGCCCTCAGAGCGAGGACATTTCGGAACTGAACGTGTTGAAGGAGGGATAACATTGCAGGAAATGGATTACTGGTTCGGTGAACTGCATACCGCCAACGTCAAAACCTGTATCCGTGTGGAACGTCAGCTGTACAGCGCCACCAGCGATTTCCAGCGCATCGATGTCTTTGACTCGCCGGAGTTCGGACGCTTTCTCACCTCAGACGGCAGTGTGATCTTCTCCGAAAAGGACGAGTTCACCTATGATGAGATGATCGTCCACGTGCCCATGGCCGTGCATCCGGATGTCAAACGCGTGCTGGTCATCGGCGGCGGAGACGGCGGCGTGGCCCGTGAATTGTCCCACTACCAGGAAATCGAGGTCATCGATGTGGTGGAACCGGACAAGATGTTCGTGGATGTCTGCCGCAAGTTCTTCCCGGACAATGCCTGCGGCCTGGACGATGTGCGGGTACGGGTCTATTATGAGGACGGCCTGCGGTTTCTGCGCGGCCGGGAGGATGATTATGACCTGATCATCAACGACTGCACCGACCCGTTGGGGCACGCCGCGGGACTGTTCACCAAGGAGTTCTACGGCAGCTGTTATAAGGCACTGCATGACGACGGGATCATGGTGTACCAGCATGGAAGCCCCTTCTTCGATGAGGACGAAGAGAGCTGCCGCGCCATGCACAAGCGCGCCTACCGGTCCTTCCCCATCAGCCGGGTGTACCAGGCCCATATTCCCACCTGCCCGGCTGGATACTGGCTGTTCGGATTTGCCAGCAAAAAATATCATCCGCTGAAGGACTTTGACCCCAAACGCTGGAACAAGCGGGGGATCAAAACCTGGTATTATACCACCCATCTGCATCGCGGCGCCTTTACGCTGCCTCGCTATGTGGAAGAACTCTTGCAGGAAGAAGAAGACTGAACCTTTGTCAAAAAAAGCCCCCTATCAGGAAAGGAGAACCTATCATGAGCAAACTGCTTGTTATCGGCTGCGGCGGTGTGGCCAGCGTGGCCATTCAGAAATGCTGCCAGAACCACGAGACCTTCGGCGAACTGTGCATTGCCAGCCGTACCGTCTCCAAGTGTGACGCCCTGAAGGCCAAGCTGGAGGCCGCCGGCACCCCTGTCAAGATCACCACCGCCACCGTCAACGCCGACGATGTGGAAGACCTCAAGCGGGTGATCAAAGCCTATGGTCCCGATCTTGTTCTGAATGTGGCCCTGCCGTACCAGGACCTGACCATCATGGACGCCTGCCTGGCCTGTGGCGTGCATTATGTGGATACCGCCAACTATGAGCCGGAAAACACCGACGATCCCGCTTGGCGCGCTATCTACGAGAAGCGCTGCAAGGAGGAAGGCTTCACCGCCTATTTCGACTACAGCTGGCAGTGGGCCTACGCCAAGAAGTTTGAGCAGGCCGGTCTGACTGCCATTCTGGGGTCCGGTTTTGATCCGGGCGTGACCAGTGTGTTCACCGCCTATGCCCTCAAGCATTACTTTGATGAAATCCACACCATTGATATCCTGGACTGCAACGGCGGCGATCACGGCTATGCCTTCGCCACCAACTTCAACCCCGAAATCAACCTGCGTGAGGTTTCGGCCAACGGCAGCTACTGGGAAAACGGTCACTGGGTGGAGACCAAACCCATGGAGATCAAGCGGGAATATGATTTCCCCCAGGTCGGCAAGAAGGATATGTACCTGCTGCACCATGAGGAAATCGAAAGCCTGGCCAAGAATGTGCCCGGCGTGCAGCGCATCCGCTTCTTCATGACCTTTGGTCAGAGCTACCTGACCCACATGAAGTGTCTGGAAGATGTGGGCATGCTTTCCACCAGCCCCATCAACTTTGAAGGCCATGAGATCGTGCCCATCCAGTTCCTGAAAGCACTGCTGCCCGATCCGGCCTCTCTGGGTCCCCGCACCGTGGGCAAGACCAACATCGGCTGTATCTTCAACGGCGTGAAGGACGGCAAGGAACGCACCATCTACATCTACAATGTCTGCGACCATCAGGAATGCTACAAGGAACTGGGCAGCCAGGCCATCAGCTACACCACCGGCGTGCCGGCCATGATCGGTACCGCCCTGGTGGCCAACGGCCAGTGGCGCAAGCCCGGCGTTTTCAATCTGGAAGAGATGGATCCGGACCCGTTCATGGAGATGCTCAACCAGTATGGACTGCCCTGGGTGGTGGATGAAGCCCCCGCCACGGTGGAATGATGGAACGGCAGGCAAACAGGGAGCCGGAACTGCGCACACCGGTCTATGTGGTGGATGAAGCGGCCCTGCGCCATAACCTGTCTATCCTGCAGGGGGTACAGAAGCGCACCGGCTGCCATATTTTGCTGGCGCAGAAAGCGTTTTCCATGTTCCGGGTGTATCCTCTGATCGGACAGTATCTGGCCGGTGCCACGGCCAGCGGTTTGTATGAAGCCCGCCTGGCCCATGAAGAAATGTCCGGAAAAGAAAACCATGTATTCTGTCCGGCCTATACACCGGAAGAGATGCAGGAACTGGTCAAAATCTGTGACCATATCAGCTTCAACTCTCTGGCCCAGCTGGAGGCCCACCGCTCCGTGTGGGAAAACAGCGATACCAGCGTGGGATTGCGGGTCAATCCCGAACATTCCACCCAGGAAGGGCATGCCATCTATGACCCGTGTGCCCCGGGTAGCCGTTTGGGGATCCGGCGCTGCAATTTACTGGATACCTTGCCGGAAGGTGTGGAAGGGCTGCATTTCCACACTCTGTGCGAGCAGGATTCCGCCCCGCTGGTAGAGACCTTTGCCGCCTTTGAAGAAAAGTTCGGCCAATGGCTCCCCGGGTTGAAATGGCTGAATCTGGGCGGGGGACACCATATTACCCGCCCGGACTATGACCTGAAAGCCCTGGAAGATCTGATTCTGTACATCCGTCAAAAATACGAGGTGGAAGTGTATCTGGAACCCGGAGAAGCCATTGCGCTGAATGCGGGCAGCCTGATCACCACCGTGCTGGACGTGGTGCAGAGCACCGATATGCCGGTGCTGATTCTGGACGCGTCGGCCGCCTGTCACATGCCCGACGTTCTGGAAATGCCCTACCGCCCGCCGCTGTTCGGCGCCGGGGAAGCGGGGGAAAAAGCCTGTACCTGCCGTCTGGCGGCCCGCACCTGCCTGGCCGGGGACGTGATCGGGGAATACAGCTTCGATGTGCAGCCCCAGATCGGGGACCGGCTGGTGTTCGGGGACATGGCTATCTATTCCATGGTCAAGAACAATACCTTCAACGGCATGCCTTTGCCGGACATCGCCCTGCGTCATGAAGACGGCAGCTGCGAAGTGGTTCGCCGCTTCGGATATGAAGATTTCAAGATGCGCCTTTCCTGATCGGGAACAGGCAGAAACGAGGTTTGCCCATGTCTTATCCCGAATACCGCATGCCGGCAGAATTTGCGCCCCACCGCGGCACGCTGATGATCTGGCCGGTCCGTCCCGGCAGCTGGGGAAAAGACCCCACCGAGGCGCAGGAGGCGTTTGTCCGGGTGTTTGAAGCCATTGCCCAAAGCGAGGACCTGTATGTTCTGGCCGGGCCAGAACATCTGGAAGAAGCTAAAGCGGCGGTGGCTCACATTGCACGGGCTCATGTGCTGTGCATTGACAGCGACGATGCCTGGGCACGGGATGTGGGACCTACCTTTGTTCAGAATGCGGCGGGGGATATGAAGGGAATCAGCTGGCGCTTCAACGCCTGGGGCGGCACGGTGGACGGCCTGTATGCCGACTGGCAAAAAGATGATGCAGTGGCGGCCGCCTTCTGTCACGCACTGCATCTGCCTTGCGAGGATGCTTCCCCCTTTGTCCTGGAAGGAGGAAGCATCCACACCGACGGAGAAGGTACGGCGCTGGTCACTGAGAGCTGTCTGCTGTCGGCCGGTCGCAATCCGGACATGACCCGGGAAGAAATTGAAGAGGAGCTGTGCCGCCGTCTGGGCGTGGAAAAGGTGTTGTGGCTGCCTCGGGGTATCTACAACGACGAAACCAACGAACACGTGGACAATGTCTGTGCCTTTGTAGCGCCGGGACAGGTTGTTCTGGCCTGGACGGATAACCGGGAAGATCCGCAATATGCACTGTCCGCCGCTGACCTGGCCTACCTGGAACAGGTGACCGACGCCAGAGGACGAAACCTGACGGTGCACAAACTGCCCATTCCCGATCATCCCATTCTGTGCAGTGCGGAAGACTGCGCTTCTTATGAATTCGCCCCCGGGGAGGATGTCCGCACACCCGGTGAGCGTCTGGCAGCCAGCTACGTGAACTTCTATTTCACCAATGCGGCTGTTCTGGTACCGCAGTTTGGCGGTGAGAATGCCGCCAGTGATGCCCGGGCGCTGCAAATTCTGCAAAGACTGTGCCCCGATCGCACCGTGATTGGATTACCGGCGCGGGAAATTCTGCAGGGAGGCGGCAATATCCACTGCATCACCCAGCAGATCCCTCAATGAGAAAAGGAGGAATCCCATAATGCCTCAAACTATGGTAGCTGCCGTACAGATGTGCTGTGCGACGGAACCTTCGGAAAACATTGCTCACGCGGAGGAACTTGTCCGGCAGGCCGCAGCCAAAGGAGCGCAGATCATCCTGCTGCCCGAACTCTTTGAACGCCCGTATTTCTGCCAGGAACGCCGGTACGAGTATTATGCCTACGCCACAACGGTGACGGAAAATCCCGCAGTACAGCGCTTTCGGGAAGTGTGCCGGGAACTGGAGATCGTCATTCCCATCAGCTTTTACGAAAAGGACGGTACACGGCTGTTCAACAGTGTGGCCATGATCGACGCCGATGGCAGTGTGCTGGGTGTATACCGGAAAACCCATATTCCGGACGACCACTATTATCAGGAAAAGTTTTATTTCACCCCCGGCAACACCGGCTTTCGTGTGTTTGAGACCCGGTTTGGTCGCGTGGGAGTGGGAATCTGCTGGGACCAGTGGTTCCCGGAGACTGCCCGCTGCCTGGCGTTGGCCGGGGCGGACGTGATCCTGTATCCCACGGCCATCGGCAGCGAACCGATTCTGGATGTGGACAGTGCCGGCCATTGGCAGCGTACCATGCAGGGACATTCGGCGGCCAATATTGTGCCGGTGGTGGCTGCCAACCGGTATGGCGTGGAAGTCGTCAGCCCCTGTGCTGAGAATGGTGGTCAGCAAAGCGCACTGCGTTTCTACGGTACCAGCTTCCTGACCGATGAAACCGGCGCCGTGCTGGTCCAGGCCGAGCGTGATGGCGATGCGGTGCTGACGGCATCCTACGACTTTGCGTCCATTCGTCGGGCGCGCATGGAATGGGGCCTTTTCCGGGACAGACGACCGGAGTGTTACGGCGCCATCTGCGATCTGAACCAAAACAATTGATTGGCAAGAAGCTCCCGTGTACCTTTCTACGTACACGGGAGCTTCTTACTTTTGGCGGGAAAATCAGCGCTCGGCGCGGGTGGCGCACTGGGGACCGCAGCTGCATTCCTTGATGGTGATATGCATGGCGCTGCAATGGCTGTGATCGTTGTACCGGCATCCGGCATCGTCACAGCGAATGGCCGTCTCGGCGGTAGGCGGCACATTGTCGGTGCAGACATTGCCGTAGGCTTCGTTGTTGCGATAGCTGCTGCAAACCGAATCGGCAGGACCTGTGTGGTGGACGCTCACCCCATCGAGACAGCATCCACCGCCCTTGTTGTGGCAACAGTTGCTCTGGGAACAGTCAAGATAACACATGGTAATTCACCTCCGCTTACAATTTGCCCACTTTCCGGTCGAAACATGCGGGGCCGGTACAGTCTGCGGCGCTACCAAATCTTCACAGCCGCAACAGAAATTTATCACATTTGGGGCTTATGCTGATACGTAAAGCGGAACATGCCGCCTGTCTGCTGCAAATTCGATATACAGGCAGCGGAAGAAAGGCCAAGATCAATGAAAAAGTGCATATCATGGGTCGGTGTGATGGCAATCCTTGCGCTTGCGGTATGCAGCATATGGCCCCGGACGGCTGAAACGGATTTCAGCAACATGGTCCTGACAGGGGAGGTGCTTTGCTCCGAAAATGGTACGGTCACCCTGAATTTGGGAGAGCTGACCGGCAACCTGACACCTGAATCCATCTCGGGTATCAGATTTCCGGTCGTGATTCCGTCATTCGTTCACGCTGCCCCCGACACTTCTACAGCCGAGACTGCTGTGCAGGCTTTCATATCCTGGAAAAGGGACGCAGTTCTGGATTTAAACAAGGCAGCAGTTTACAGCGTCTCCGAGGATGGGAAACAATTGCCCGGTTCCGTTGACGATATTGCACCACAGAATCTGATCAGTGTGACTGTGGACGATACCAATCGGCCGGCAACGGTTTTTATCCTGCAGAATACCGAAAAGATATGTCTGGATTCGGAATCTGTGCAGGGGAGCGCGGCGAATACCATCACGGAAGACCTGAGCGAACGCGGTACAGAATACACCTCCACCGGCGACGATGAAAACGCCCTGCGGGTTGTGGGGGCAAAGGCCACTCTGCGTCACAGCGAGGTAGAAAAGCAAAGCGGTAGCAGCTCGGATTCCTTCCGCAGTGGGCGATACGGTCTGAATGCCGCTTTGCTGGCTACCGATGGAGCGCATCTGTCTCTGATCAATGGAATCGTCAACGCTTCCGTGGATGGAAGCACGGGCCTTTTTGGCTATGGCGCCGGAACCCGGATCAATCTGAACGGAGGCGCTATCACCACAACGGGAGACGGCGGCACAGGTGTACAGGCCTCCGGTGGAGCGCAGATTCAGGTACAAGACCTGACCGCAATTACGGCGGGTAATTCGGCTTCGGTGATCTGCACAGCCCGGGATGGACGGGTGGATGCCGACGGCGGCATGTTTACATCGGGGGGCTATGATTCACCCGCGGTCTATGCTATGGGGGATGTGACCATGAGCCATGCGGAACTCACCGCCAACAATTCCCAGGCGCTGGTTCTGGAAGATTCGCCGGAGGTCATCTTACGGAACTGTACTGTCAGCGGGAACATTCAAACCGAGGAAGCGACGACAGAGACAGGCCAAACGATCCAATTATACAGTTCCCGGTCGGATTCCTCCCAGGATTCCGCGGTTCTCCGGATGCTTGGCGGGAGCCTGGCGTCCAAAAGCGGCAATCTGTTTAACGCCACCAACACGAGATGTGAAATTCTTCTGAATCAGGTAAACATCGAAAACAGTGGCAGCGACGTTCTGCTTTGTGCCACGGGAAATAGCGGAATATACGGCACGGCAGGAGAAAACGGCGCCGATGTCACACTGAGGGCACAAAAGCAGCAGCTGAACGGGCGTATTTTGGTGGATGATATTTCCTCCCTGCATTTCATCCTGGAACAGGGAAGCAGCTTTAGCGGAATGATTCAGAAAACTGCATTCGAAGGCAGCACCGCACCCAACGGAGAAATCACGGTGAAGATTGCAAAAGGCAGCACGTGGTCCTTAACGGGGAACAGCACGGTGGATATTTTGCAAAATGAAGGAACCATTGTTTGGAATGGGTACACCATCACGCTGGCCGATGGCACCGTCCTATCTGCATGAAATCAGCCGAAAGAAGTCCGTAAGGGCTTCTTTTTTGTTTTGGGGCATTGTGCTATAATGCGGATATGATTTCAAGAATCAGGAGGTGAGAGCGTTGCGGACCCTTGTCCCGATGGAAAATCTTCTTTTCTTTTGGCTTGTTTTCGCCAATCTGTTGGGCTTGATCCTGATGGGCGCCGACAAAAGCCGCGCCAAGCGAGGCGCGTGGCGGGTGCCGGAAAAAACATTCTTTTTGCTGGCACTGCTGGGCGGCTGTGTGGGATGCTGGGCGGGTATGTATCTGTTCCGGCACAAAACACGGCACTGGTATTTTGTGATCGGGATGCCGGCAATATTGATCCTGCAAATTCTTCTGGCTTTTTGGCTGCATGCCAATCCTCTGTAAAGAACGGGCAAAATAACCGCGCATTTATTGCCTTGGTGGATACGGTGTGCTATACTGAATAAAATTGCACACATGTATAACGAGGTGAATTTCCATGAACTGTATGAATGTGCAACTTGGTTCCAACCAGGCACATCTGACCTGTTATCTGCAAGACAAGAGTGCCGCCATGCCGAATACGGATATCCGCCCGGCTGCCCTGATCTTCCCGGGCGGCGGTTATCAATATTGTTCTGACCGTGAAGCCGAACCGGTGGCGCTGGCTTATCTGGCGGAAGGTTTCAATGCATTCGTTCTGCGTTACACCACCGGTATGGACTGCCCGCTGGACAAATCCTTGCAGGATGCCCAGGCTGCATTGGCCTATCTGCGAAACAACGCTACCGAACTGCGCATTGATGCCCATAAAATTGTGGCCATCGGCTTTTCGGCCGGCGGACATCTGGCGGCCGCGCTCGGCACCCAAAGTCCTGAAAAACCGGATGCCATGGTTCTTGGATATGCCGTCACCTTGGGGGCAACCTGGGCACCCATGGGCCGCCCGTCGGAGCCGGACCTGGGGAACCTGATTTCGGACAGCACACCGCCGGCCTTTATTTTTTCCACCCAGGGCGACAGCCTGGTCCCCGTCAAGAACAGTCTGGTTTTTGCGGATGCGCTGGCCGACCATGATATTCCCTTTGCGCTGCACATCTTTCCCACAGGTGAACACGGATTATCCTTGGCGCGCCCCTGCACCAGCAACGGTGATCAGGCCCGGGTCAATGCCGAAGTTGCCGGGTGGATGCCCATGAGCATCCGTTTCCTTCAGGATATTTGGGGTGCCCTCGGCGTCGTGTCGCCCCGCCCGGAACTGCGTGCCCAGATGGGAGACGGAAAAGCCGGTTTGGATGTACCCTTCAAACGATTGCTCAAACGCCCCGGTGCAGCGGAAGTGTTGCAGCGCCGCTTGCCCGAAGTGATGGGGATTCTTCAGCAGAATCCCTTGCTGAAAGGTGCTTCCTTGCGGCAGCTGGCCGGTTTTATGCCGGATGCATACCCGGAAGAACTGCTGCGTTCCATTGACGAAGAACTGTCCAAGGTATAAGGAAAGGAATTGTTATGCTGTTTTTGGAATATCCGCCCTGCTCCACCTGCCGCAAGGCAAAGGCATGGCTGGACGAACACGCACAAGAGTATCAGGCGCGACATATCAAAGAAAACAACCCCACTTATGAAGAACTGAAAACATGGCAGGCGCGCAGCGGTCTTCCCCTCAAGAAATTCTTCAATACCAGCGGCCAGCTGTATAAGTCTCTACAGCTGAAGGACAAGCTGCCCGCCATGACAGAGGAGGAACAGCTGCGTCTTCTTGCCAGCGACGGAATGTTGGTCAAACGGCCCATTGTGGTCACCGACGAGACGGTTCTGGTGGGATTCCGCGTTTCCGAATGGGAGCAAGCTCTTCTGTAAAGAACTGACAGGAAAGGGGCATAGTCGTTTATGTTCTTCCGGCACAGAAAAAACGGCAAAAAACTTCCGCCGGAAGGCATGAGCGCGGCGGACATTCAAAAGCAGAGCAGCATATGCACGGGGGAGACCGTTATCGGGTTTTACGACCCGAAAACCGACCGTCTTCTGCAAGCGGTTGTGGTCCGCTCGGCGCAGGATGTTGCGGATTATTATCGCATGTATGGATTTGAACCGCCGTCAAAGCTGTGATTTTCTTAACTTTGTAATATATTTTGCCGAGTTTGAGTCAGCAATCCCCAAAATGCGCAATATTTGCGCGAATCTGGCTGCGACCCCTTTGCAGGCAGCAAAATAGGTGCTATAATCTCTTTGTAAGAAGATGTAGCGCCGCGTATCGCACTGAGAGCGGTAAGCGCGGCGAAAGAATCGGAGGTTACAGTATGGAACTTTTTGAACGCTTTGAATCTCAGCTCAAGGCTAATCCCAAAACCATCGTTTTCACCGAAGGCCCGGATGCCCGTATCCTCAGTGCCGCCAGCCGTCTGCTGGCCGGCAACGTGCTGAAGGTCATTCTGCTGGGCAATCCCGATGAGGTGAAGGCTGCCGCTGCGGCCGGTGGCTTTGATATTTCCGGTGCGGAAATTATCGACCCCGTCAACTACGATGGTTTTGAAGAAATGGTTGCCAAGATGGTCGAGCTGCGCAAGGGCAAAATGACCGAAGAGCAGTGCCGTGCCGCTATGGCCAAGAGCAACTACTTTGGTACCATGCTGGTCAAGATGGGCAAGGCCGACTGCCTGCTGGGCGGCGCTACCTACTCCACCGCCGATACCGTACGTCCCGCTCTGCAGCTGATCAAGTGCAAGCCCGGCATCAAGTCCGTGAGCTCCTGCTTCATTCTGGTTCGCGGCGAAGAGATGCTGGCCATGGGCGACTGCGCCATCAACATCGATCCCACCGAAGATGAGATCGTGGAGATTACCGTGGAGACCGCCAAGACGGCGGCCATCTTCGGCATCGATCCTCGCGTTGCTCTGCTGTCCTATTCCTCCAAGGGCTCCGGCAAGGGCGAAACCGTGGACAAGATGCGCAACGCCACGGCCCGTGTTCAGGCGGATCACCCTGAAATGAAGGTGGACGGCGAACTGCAGTTTGACGCTGCCGTTGCCCCCGAAGTCGGCCAGCTGAAGGCCAAGGGCAGCCCGGTGGCCGGTTACGCCAACACCTTTATCTTCCCCAACATCAACGCCGGCAACATCGGTTACAAGATTGCCCAGCGTCTGGGCGGCTTTGAGGCATACGGTCCCATTCTGCAGGGTCTGAACGCTCCCATCAATGACCTGTCCCGCGGCTGCAATGCGGAAGAGGTCTACAAGATGGCCCTGATCACCGCCGCGCTGATCTGAGTTTTCATTACTTACTATAATGTAAAAAGTTCCCGCACCGTCAATGACAGTGCGGGAACTTTTTGGTCTAAAAAACCGGCGGCCGGAGCTTTCCGGTCGCCGGTTTGACTTATGGCTGGTACCGAAGATGATCGGCGTCCAATTTCTGCAGAACGGCCAGCATGGTACGGCATTCCTGCCGGGCGGCAGCGGGGTCCATCAAGCGGTAATTGCCGCACTCGGACTCGCTGGCACCTGGGATAGGGCCGTCATATTCGGCCATCCAGGCAAAGGCCTCCTGGGTCAATTGCAGGGCTTCTGCATCGCTCATGCCCTGTGTCAGCAGATAAAAACCGGTCAGGCAGCCCATGGGCCCTACATAGACCACATGGTCGCTCCAGCGGCTGTTGCGGGCATATGTGGCGAACAGATGTTCGATGGTATGTGCCGCAGCGGGGGAGAGATAATCTCCCTTGTTCGGGCGCTTCATGCGCACGTCCCAGGTACGGACCTCCCCGTCTTGCCGGGAAAGATACATGCCGGGCATCAGGGTTGTATGGTCAACGCAAAAACTGGCAATGCGTTCCATTACAGATCACTCCATCATCATCTGGACAACGCCATGCTGGCAGTCCAGCGAAATGTTCATGCCGTCATGCAGAGTGCGGGTGGCGCCCAGAGCACCGACGATCACAGCCTTGTTCAGGGACAGGGCCACAATGGCGGCATGGCTGTTGGTGCCGGCTTCTTCGGTGATGATACCGGCGGCCTGACGGATATAGGGCAGCATGTCGTTGCTGGTGTGGGGCACAACCAGAATCTGGCCGGGCTTGAACTTGGTAGCCACTTCGGCCGCGGTACGGCAGACGCAGACGGTGCCCTTGGCGTTCATGGAGCCGATGCCCACACCGGTGAGCAGGCTATCGCCGACCAGATGCACCTTGATCATGTTGGTGGTGCCGGAAACGCCTACCGGCACACCGGCGGTGACAACCGCCATGCTGCCGGCCTGCACCAGGCCGGCGTTCACGGCGCAATCAACGGACATGCTGATCAGTTCGTCGGTGGAGTTGGCATAAGGCATAACCAGCGGTGTGATACCCCAGTGGATGTTCAGCTGACGCTGCACCTGCTCATCCAGCACACAGGCCACGATGGGGGTGGCGGGACGATAGCGGCTCAGCAGACGGGCGGTCTCGCCGCTCTTGGAAACGGTGATGATGGCGCTGGCGTGAATGTCGGAAGCGGTGGTGCAGGCGGCATGGCAGACAGCGGCGCTCACGCTCAGGCGGCTCTCATCGGCCTGGGCATGGTGAACCAGGCTGTTGTAGCTGGCGTCGGCCTCGGTGGTCTCAGCGATGGCAACCATCGCCTTCAGAGCCGCTACGGGGTATTTGCCAGCGGCGGTCTCACCGCTCAGCATAACAGCGGAAGAGCCGTCATAAATGGCGTTGGCCACGTCGGTGATCTCGGCACGGGTGGGACGGGGATTGGAAATCATGGAATCCAGCATCTGGGTGGCGGTGATGACAACCTTGCCGCTGGCCATGGTGCGGTCGATCAGGTGCTTCTGGATGGAGGGAATTTCGGCAAAGTCGATCTCAACGCCCATGTCGCCGCGGGCCACCATGATACCGTCGGCCACAGCCAGGATCTCGTCGATGTTATCCACGCCTTCCTGGTTTTCGATCTTGGCGATGATCTTCATGTTGGAGTGGCAGTCATCCAGCAGGTGACGGATCTCCATGATATCGGCAGCGCAGCGGGTGAAGCTGGCGGAAACCAGATCAAAGCCCTGCTCGGCGCCGAAGGTGATGTCCTGCTTGTCGCGCTGGCTCATATACGGCATGGACAGATGAACGCCGGGAACGTTAACGCCCTTCTTGGTCTTGATGATGCCGTCGTTCTCCACAACGCAGCTGATATCGGTATCGGTGACATTTTCAATGCGCAGGCTGATCAGACCGTCATCCAGCATGATGTGGCCGCCGGGCTGCACATCATGGGGCAGTTCTTTATAGGTGATGGAGCAAATCTCGTTCGTGCCTTCCACTTCACGGCTGGTCAGGGTGAACTTCTGGCCGGTCACGAGTTTCTCGGAACCATTTTTGAAGACGCCCAGACGGATTTCGGGGCCTTTGGTGTCCAGCATGGCGGCAACCGGCTTGCCCAGTTCCTCACGCAGAGCCTTCAGCTTTTCAAAACGGCCGCGATGTTCATCGTAGTCGCCATGAGAGAAGTTGAAGCGAGCCACGTTCATGCCATTTTCAATCAGCTGGCGCAGCACGTCGCCCTTATCGGTAGAAGGGCCAAGGGTACAAACGATCTTTGTCTTGCGCATATCTCAATTTCTCCGTTTCAAATAAGGATATTGTATACATACGGCCTTATTATAATACAAAAGTTTCGCTTCGACAAGACAGGTACAGAAAACTTGCACAAAATTTAGCGCATTTTTTGCACTTAACGTCCAAAAGCAGGCTTTGTTTTACTTTTTTAAGAAATTCATGTATAATAGCCCATATAGTTTGGGAAGAAAATTCCTGATTGCATCTTATTTATAAGGAGAAACACCATGGCAAAACGTGTGTTTTTGATTGTTCTTGACAGTTTCGGAATCGGTGCCGAGCCGGATGCCGCCCTGTTCGGTGATGCCGGCACCAACACTTTGGCTGCCATTTCCGGCCATCCGAACTGCAAAGCGGACAATCTTGCCGCGCTGGGACTTTTCAATATTGACGGTGTCAATTGTCGCCCGTCCGTTCCTGCACCGAAGGGGTGCTATGCACGCCTTCGGGAGGCCAGCGCCGGAAAAGATACCACCATCGGGCACTGGGAGATTGCGGGCCTGCTTTCGCCGGTGCCGCTGCCCACCTTCCCCCATGGGTTCCCCCAGGAGATCCTGGATGAATTTACCACCCGAACCGGCTACAAGGTCCTTTGCAACAAGCCCTATTCCGGTACGCAGGTCATCCACGATTACGGGGAAGAACATCTGAAGACCGGCGCGCTGATCGTGTACACTTCGGCGGACAGCGTCTTTCAGATTGCGGCGCACGAAGACCTGGTGCCCGTGGAAAAGCTGTACGAAATCTGTGAGACGGCCCGGGAGATGCTCAAGGGGCCTTATGGGGTGGGTCGCGTGATTGCCCGTCCCTTTGTGGGGACCTGTGCGGAGGATTTCACCCGCACGTCCCGGCGTCATGATTATTCCCTCCAGCCGCCGGCAGATACCCTGCTGGACAAGCTGCAAGCCGCCGGCCTGCAGACCATCGGCGTGGGTAAGATTCATGACATTTTTGCTGGTAAAGGCGTGGGGGAGACCATCCGCACCAGCGGCAACACCGAGGGCCTGCAGGTCACACTGAACCTGGCCAAGCGGGATTTCAGCGGGTTGGCTTTTGTGAATCTTGTGGATTTCGACATGTTGTACGGACATCGGCGGGATGTGGCCGGGTACGCTGCCGCTACGGCAGAATTTGACGCCTGGCTGCCCGGATTCATGCAGGCTATGCGGCCGGACGACGTTCTGATGATCACGGCGGATCATGGCTGTGATCCTTCCTATACCAAGACCACCGATCACACCCGTGAGTATGTGCCGTATCTGATGTACGGTCCCGGGATCCGGGAAGGCGTGAATCTTGGCACCCGGTACAGCTTCGGTACCATCGCAGACACCGTCTGCCAGGCGCTGGGAGTCACGGCCGATGTAGCCGGCTGTGGGGTGTGGAATGAAATCAAGCGTTGATGATTCAAGGACCCGCAAAGGAGTTGTTTTGCAGATTATACTCTATCTGATTGCCGCGGTGATGTTGTTTTATTCGGTTATGCTGGTGCTTACCAGCAACTTCAATATGGGCAATCTCATTGTCTGGATTCTTACCGCGGCGTGTTGTGTGTATGCCATCTGGCACAAAAGTCTGAACGCATGGTTTACCGGCACCGCCGTAGGGCGGGTTGCTTTGGTTTTGCTGGCCTGCGGTACCGTCTTTTATGCGGGAATGCTGATTTTTGTGGCATGCAGCGGTTACGCGAATCCCCCCACCGGCAACGAAAAAGTGGTCATTGTGCTGGGGGCAGGGCTCCGGAAAGACAAACCCAGCCTGCTTTTGCGGTACCGGCTGGACAAAGCCTATGAGTTTGCCCAGGCACACCCGGACGTTCTTGTGGTCACCACCGGCGGCCAGGGACGGGATGAATGGGTGCCGGAAGGCCAGGCTATGCGGGATTACCTCATCGAGAAAGGTCTTTCTCCCGACCGGGTGGTAGCGGAAACCAAGTCCACCTCCACAGAAGAAAATTTTCTGTTTGCACGGCAGATTCTGGAACAGCGCGGGATCCATGTGAACCAGCCCATCGTGTATGTGACCAATGCGTTCCACTGCTACCGTGGCGGAAAGTATGCGGAAATGGCCGGCTTCACCCAGGCGGCCGCGCTTCCCGCCGGAATCCCGCTGCGCAGCGTTCCCACATGCTATCTCCGCGAAGTGTTCGCGGTATTGTATTATTGGGTGTTCCGCTCTTCCGAAAGTGGTCTGATGCAGAACATGGTCGGAATTTTGAGCCTGAACAAAAAATTCTTTTATAAATGAGAAAACAGGATGCCGGTCGGGACACTCCGACCGGCATCCTGCAAGGGAGGAATCAAGACTATGCAGGTACGTTATTATAAGGAGTACAGTCAGTGTCTGGGACGTGACATGGAATTCAAGGTCTACGGCCATACCGGTCGCCCGATCCTGATTTTCCCATGCCAATGCGGACGTTTTTACGATTGGGAAGATCGCGGCATGTGCAACATTGCGGCACCGTGGATTGACGCCGGCAAATTGCAGATTATCTGTGTCGACAGCATCGACGGCGAAAGCTGGGACAACCCGGGACCGTGCCGCCCGCGCATCGAACAGCACGAACGGTGGTATCACTACATTTGCGATGAATTGGTTCCCCGTATTCTGGAAATCAACCGGGAAAACGGCCCGGACCACACCGGCCGGATTCTGACAGGCGGGGCCAGCATGGGGGCAGCTCATGCCGTAAATTTCTATCTGCGCCGTCCGGATCTGTTCAATGGGACCATCGCCCTCAGCGGTATTTATTCGTCTCGCATGTTCTTCGGCGATTATATGGATGATCTGGTCTACGCCAACAGCCCCTGCGATTACATGCGCAATTTCCCGGCACAGCACCCGTATTATGATCTGTTTGCCAAGGCCGACAAATTCATCATGTGCTGCGGCCAGGGCGCCTGGGAAGATGACCTGCTGGCCTCCACCCTGGAACTGCGCGGAATTCTGGAAAGCAAGGGAATCCATCCTATTGTGGACATCTGGGGCAAGGATGTTTCTCATGATTGGCCCTGGTGGGAAAAGCAGTGGCCGTACTTCCTGGAAATGACCCTTGGCCGTCCCTGACAAGCACCAAAATAAAAACCGATGCCCCTTCTTCAATGAGGAGCATCGGTTTTTATTTTGACTTCAGGAATTTGCACGGCGATACAGTACCGAAAGCCCTTTGAAGAGCAGATCGGCATCGTACAAGACCTTCCGGCGGCAGCAGGGAATGATTCCACGGGCCAGTCCGCCGGTGGCCACCACCGTGAGCGGCTGCCCCAATTCCGTTTCCACACGGTCAGCCAGCCCTTCCATCATGGCGGCGGTTCCGAACACGGCACCGCTGTTCAGGCATTCCACCGTGTTGCGGCCAATCAGATGATCGGCGGCTTCGGGGGCGATGGGCGGGAGCTGGGCGGTGCCGGCGCTGATGGCCCGCAGACTGGTCTGTACGCCGGGAACGATGAAACCGCCCAGAAAACGCCGCCGGTCATCAATGACGTTGTAGGTGGTGGCAGTGCCCAGGTCCACCGTCATACAGGGCAGGGGATACAGCGCCGCCGCAGCAGCGGCATCGGCAATGCGGTCCTGGCCTATCCGCTCGGGACTGTCCACCACAAACTGCAGGCCGGTATCCAGCATGTGGCTGACCCGCATGGGATCGTGACCGGTCACCCGGCGTATGGCCTGGGCCAGGGGCTCGCTCAGGGCGGGCACCACACTGCATAAAATGGCGCCGGTGCACTGTTCAGAGAAAAAGCCCACACGGCGCAGCAGAAATCGAACTTCAGCCGTATATTCGTCCGGTGTGCAGCGCGGTCTGGTCACCATGCGGAAACTGAAGAGCTGCTTGTGCCCGTCCAGCCCTCCGATACAGATGTTGGTATTGCCGATGTCGACTGCCAGAATCATGTGTCTGCCCCGTTTCTGTGTGATATAATCTGATTATACCAGCCTTTACAATGAAGTCAAACCAACCTATAATAAATACCGATAACACCTGCGAAGAAACGCAGAACAAACGGGAGGACCCAACCATGGAAAAAGACCTGCAGGGCAAGACGATTGTGCTGGGCATTACCGGCGGTATTGCCGCCTATAAAATGCCCAACGTAGCCCATGCGCTGGCCAAGCGCGGCGCTGCGGTGCATGTACTGATGACCAAGCATGCCACCGAATTCATTGCGCCGCTGGTCTTCGAGACTTTGACCAACCGCCGCTGCATTGTGGATACCTTTGACCGCAATTTTCAATACGATGTGGCCCATGTGTCCCTGGCCAATGCGGCGGATCTGATGCTGATTGCACCGGCTACCGCCAATGTGATTGCTAAACTGGCCCACGGTCTGGCCGACGATATGCTGACCACCGTCACGCTGGCAGCCACCTGTCCCAAGCTGGTGGCGCCGGCCATGAACACCCACATGCTGGAAAACCCCATCACCCAGGATAACATCGCCACGCTGCGCCATTACGGATTCACGGTGATTCCTTCCGGTTCCGGTATGCTGGCTTGCGGCGATGTGGGTAGCGGGCGCTTGCCGGAAGAACAGGTCCTGCTGGATTATGTGGACCGGGAACTGGCTTGCAAAAAGGACCTGGCAGGAAAGAAAATTGTGGTGACGGCCGGCGCGACCAGCGAGCCCATGGATCCTGTGCGGTATATCACCAACCATTCCACCGGAAAGATGGGCTATGCCATTGCCCGCGCCTGTATGCTGCGCGGCGCACAGGTGACCCTTCTAAGCGCTCAGACTGCCCTGCGGCCGGTCCCCTTTGTGGATATGGTTCCTTTCACCACCGCCCAGGATCTTTTTGAGAAGGTCCAGAAATATTCTGCGCAGGCAGACGCGCTGGTGATGGCCGCCGCTGTGGCGGACTATCGCCCGGCGCAGGTGGCTGATCACAAGATCAAGAAATCCGACGGGGAGCTGACCCTGCAGCTGGAACGCACCCAGGATATTCTGGGGTGGATCGGGGCTCATAAACCGACAGGGCTGTTTGTCTGCGGATTCTCGATGGAAACTGAGCATCTGCTGGAGAACTCTTCGGTCAAACTTCACAAGAAGAACATGGATATGATCGTCGCCAACAATCTGAAAACTCCCGGGGCCGGTTTCGGCGTGGACACCAACGTGGTTACACTGATTACAAAAGACGGGGCCGAACAGCTGCCTCTGATGAGCAAAGATGAGGTGGCCATGCGCATTGCGGATGCCATCGCCGCCCACTGAACCAATCCGTTACAAGCGTTTCAAAAGCCCGGTCGGGCAGGACCTTGCATAGAGTGCAGGGCTCCTGCCCGATTTTTGTTTTGGCTGGTTCCGGCGATTTTCACAGATATTCAAAACTCTATCCCACAATTTTCACAAAAGGGGCCTATAATCACATACGGACATCCAGACGGGCATTCATGCCCGAAAAATACAAAAGGGGAGTGTGCATCTTGATCGAAGTCAGCCATCTGACCAAGCGGTACGGTTCGCATGTGGCGGTCGATGACATCAGCTTCACGGTTGATGACGGCTGCATTTACGGCTTGCTTGGCCCTAACGGTGCAGGCAAGTCCACCACCATGAATGTCATTACCGGCTATCTGTCGCCTACCAGCGGCACGGTGACCATCAACGGCCATGATATCCAGGAAGATCCCCAGGCCGCCAAGGCCTGCATCGGGTATCTGCCGGAATTGCCGCCGCTGTATACGGATATGACGGTGGGAGAATATCTCAACTTTGTGGCGGAACTGAAAGGCGTGAAGAAAAAAGCCGATCGCGCCGCCGATGTGGCCCGCGCGTCGGAGCGTGCGGGACTGCAGGAAATGCAGACCCGACTGATTCGCAATCTTTCCAAGGGCTACCGTCAGCGTGTGGGCGTGGCGGCGGCTCTGCTGGGCAGCCCGGACATCATCATTCTGGACGAACCCACCGTCGGTCTGGACCCCGCCCAGATGATTGAGATTCGTTCTCTGATCCATGATCTGGGCAAAACCCATACGGTCATTCTGTCCAGCCACATTCTGAGCGAGGTCCAGACCGTCTGTGACCGTGTCCTGATTATTTCCAACGGCAAGCTGGCAGCCCAGGGCACGCCGGAAGAGCTGGCGGCCCGACTGGCGGCAAAGGGTGTGATTTCGGCCACGGCACAGGGCAGCAAGGAAGCGGTTCTGCAGGCGGCCCAGAGCGTGCCCGGCCTGACAGATCTGCGGGTGACGGCGGAGAAGGCGGACGAGGTCAGCTTTACCGCCACCAGCACCGACGGCGCCGACCTGCGTGCCGCATTGTCGGCCGCTTTGGCGGCAGCCGGATGCCCGGTGCTGAGCTTGAGCAGTCAGAACCTGAGCCTGGAGGACGTGTTCCTGCAGCTGACTGAAACCAATCATCCTGACGAGGCCGGCACCGAACCCGAAGAAAAGGCACTGCCTGCCGGGGAAACCGAGCAGACGGCGGAACCGGAAGAAGCACCCGCCCAACCGCAGGCGGAGCAGCCAGATGAGAAGGAGGGGGACTGAGGTATGCTGGCAATTTTCAAGCGTGAAACCAGAAGCTATTTTACCAGCATGATCGGGTATGTTGTGATCGGCGTCATTCTGGCCTTTATCGGCCTCTATTACAGCGCCAACTGCCTGATTTACGGTACATCAGATTTTTCCATCATTCTGTATTCCACCACGCTGGTTATGCTGTTTGTTCTGCCGGCGTTGTCCATGCGCAGCTTTGCAGATGAACGACGCAACAAGACGGATCAGCTGTTACTGACCAGCCCCGTCACCATTCCCCAGATTGTGATGGGCAAATACCTGGCACAGCTGGTGGTCTTTGCGGTGCCCATGGCGGTGGCCTGTATCATGCCGTTGATCCTTACGGCTTTCGGTACCGTTTCGCTGGTCAACGCCTACTCCACCTTGTTGGCGTATTTCCTGCTGGGAGCTTCCTGCATTGCGGTGGGGACCTTCATTTCGGTCCTGACCGAAAATCAGATCATTGCGTATCTGGCCACCTTCGGCGTGCTGCTGATTGCCTATCTGATGGAAAGTGTGCAGTCGCTGTTCACCTCCGGCAATACGCTGGCGTTTATCGTGTTCTGCATTGTTCTGGCGCTGGCCTCTGTCCTGATCGGGCTTCTGTGCAAAAGTCTCACGGTGGGCTGCGGGATCTTCTGCGGCGGCGCCGTCGTGCTGATCCTGCTGTTCCAGCTGCGTCCGGCCTGGCTGCTCAGCGCTTTCAACAGTATTCTGGATGCGCTGGCTCTGTTCACACCCTTTGAAACCTTTGTGGGCGGTATGTTCAGCCTTTCCACCATTGTGTATTATCTGTCCGTCATTGGATTGTTTTTGTTTTTGACCGGTCAGGCGCTGGAACGGCGCCGCTGGAACTGATAGGGGAGGGGGATTCAGCATGAAATTCAAATTTGGCAAAAAGCCCTCCGGCCACACTCCGGCTGCACAGCCTACCGAAGCACAGCGCGTCAGCCGGCGTCGCATGCTCCATTCCGGTGCTTACGCCAGCGTACTGGCGGCCATTGTCCTGGTGGTCGTGATCCTGTTGAACCTGGTTGTGAACGCCATTCCCACCAAGTACACCGAGTTCGACATTTCCACCGGACAGATGTTCACCCTGAGTGAGACCACCGTCAGCATGATGAAGTCTCTGGACAAGGACGTGACCGCCTATTTCCTGGCGGAAACGGGCAACGAGGATACCAATATCAGCCGGATTCTGGACCGGTACGCCGGCGAGAGTTCCCACTTTACCTGGCAGCAGCGTGACCCGGCACTGTATCCCACCTTTGCGGATCAGTATGATGCCGGAGACGCCAGCAGCAACAGTGTGATCATTGTATGCGGTGACAACCATACGGTGGTGGATTACAATGACATGTATTCCTACAGCTACACCGATTACTACTCCTCCACCATGGATTTTGACGCCGAAAATGCGCTGACCACGGCCATTGCCCAGGTAACCCGGGAAAACACCTACACGATGTATGCGCTGACCGGGCACGGCGAGAGCTCTTTGGGCAGTGACTTTACCGACACTCTCAGCAATGCCGGTGTTACCGTGTCCGAACTGAACCTGATCACCGGAGAAATTCCCGAGGATGCCGACGCTTTGCTCATCAATGTGCCCCAGGCGGATTTCAGTGAGCTGGATGCGGATGCACTGCGGGGTTACCTGGCCGATGGCGGCAAGGTGATCGTGACCACCAGCCTTCTGTACGACACGCCCAACCTGGACGCGGTTCTGGCGGAATACGGCATGGAACGCCAGTCCGGTTTGCTGGTAGAAACCGACCCCAACTATTATGCATACCGGTATGCCGGCACCTATCTGCTGCCGCAGATCAAAACCAATACCATCACGTCTGGCATGACAGACGGCATGTATGTGTTTGCGCCCACCGCCCAGGGCATTGTGACGGCGGACGATACCGACGATACCCAGACGGATGAAACCGCCGAGACCACATCCAATATCACCTATACCAAGCTGCTCTCCACCTCTGACAGCGCCTATTCCATGCTGGATTATGAGACCGCAACGACCCTGCAGAAGGGTGACAACGACCCCGAAGGCAGTTTTGATCTGGCGGTTGCTGCCGAGGATTCCGATTCCGGCGCCAAGATCGTGTGGATCAACTGCGGCAATGTCTTCCTGGACGAGATCAATTCCGCTGTGTCCGGCGGCAACGCGCAGCTGCTGGGCAGCATTGCAAACTGGATGAACGGGGAAGAAAACAGCGTGGTGATTGACGCCAAGAGCATGAGCGCCGAAACGCTGTCTGTTCCCAGCGGACTGGTCACCCCCTTGGGCCTGCTGTTTGTGTTCATTATTCCGCTGGGCTTCCTGCTGGCCGGTGTGTTTGTCACCATCGTGCGCCGCCGTAGTTAAGGAGGGATCTGCCAATGAAAGCAAAGAAATATCTGCCCCTGGCCATTCTCGCCGCGGTGGTTGTGATTCTCGGTGTGGCACTCATCATCCTGAGCAACCTGGGCGAGGAAGAGGAAACCGGTGTGCCCCTGTTTGACTTCGATACCAGCACGGTAACCGCTTTGGCTTACCGCAACGACGAGACGGATGCCACCTTGCTTCAGGATGAGGATGAGGCATGGTATCTGGAACAGGACCCGACCTTGCCGCTGGATCAGGACACGGTTTCTTCCTTGTTGGAAAAGTATACCGGTCTGCAGGCTCTCCGTGATTTGGGCGCCGGAACCGGAAACGAGGACATGGGCCTGGACAATCCCACGCTGGTCTTCACCTTGGGAACGGATGGGGCCGACATTGCCTCGGCGGAAACCGCTTCTTCCGAAACCGCCACCGCAGAGACAGCTTCCGGTGTCTATACGGTCACCATCGGCGCGGAAAATTCCATCACCGAAGCGTATTATGCCAAGGTCAGCTGGAATGATCACATCTATACCATTGACGCCACAGATCTGTCCGGTCTGGTAAAGACCGCGAAGGATCTGTATGCGGAACAGGACGTGGTGGACCTGGAAACGGATGATGTCGCCACCATGACCGTGGAAACTTCTGGAGAAATTCTGACCTTTGCCCAGAACGACGGAACCTGGACACTGCAGGACGACCCGGACTATGCGGTGGATCAGGATATCGTCAAGAAAATGGCTTCGACCATCTGTGATATGACCACCGAAATGTCCATCACTCAGCCCGAGGACAATAGTACCTATGGCCTGGATGAGCCCCAGGCCGTGGTGACCCTGGTGGGCACCGACGGAACCACCATCACCTGCAGTTTCGGCGATTTGTGCGCGGATGACAGCGATCTTTGCTATATGCGCTCCAGCCATGCAGGCGGAGTGGTGTATGAGGTGGATGCTGATCATCGCTCTGCCTTTGCCTACACCAAGGACACCCTGAAAGCCGCCACCGAAGAAACGGCCGATTCCGACAGCGACAGTTCGGATATCATTGCCGAAAATCCTGTGGGTGGCGAGGACGATTACGCTAACTCTGCATCGTAAATCCGTCAGAACAGCCCAATAAAAAACGCGCCTTCTGTGCCGACTCATCGGACCGGCACAGGGGATGCGTTTTTGTTTTGGGACAAAACCAGAATTATAGCTGATGTTCCTTTTTCCAGCTTTTGATCTGTTGCAGCCGGGTTTTATACCGGGATTCCAACCCTTCCTCGGTGGGCTCGTAGTATTCCCGGCCTTGCAGGCTGTCCGGCAGGCACTGCATGGCAGAAAGCTTGTCCGGCTCATCATGGGCGTACCGGTATCCCTTGCCATAGGAAAGATCCTTCATCAGTCTTGTGGGGGCGTTTCGGATCACAAGGGGAACCGGTTCCGCCAGCTGACGGACCGCATCACTTTTGGCATGTTCATATGCCTTGTATAGCGAGTTGGATTTGGGGGCCATGGACATGTACACCACGGCCTGGGTCAGGTGCACCGTACATTCCGGCATTCCCAGAAAATGACAGGCCTGATAGGCCGCCACGGCCTGTTCCAATGCCCGGGGGTCGGCCAGGCCCACATCCTCGCTGGCAAAACGGATGACCCGCCGCGCCACATACAAGGGGTCTTCGCCCGCTTCCAGCATTCTGGCAAGCCAATATACAGCGGCATCCGGATCAGAATTTCGCATGGACTTGTGTAGTGCGGAAATCAGATTGTAGTGTTCCTCACCGTTCTTGTCATACAGCAGGGACTTTTTCTCCGTGCATTGTTCCAGCGTTTCCTTGCTGACGGTGATGCTGCCGTCGGCATTGACCTCGCCGTTCAGCACGACCATCTCCAGGGTAGAAAGAGCTGTACGGGCGTCTCCGTTGGCGAAGACAGCCAATGCCTCCAGCAGATCCGGATCGATATGGACCACCTGATTTCCGAATCCGCGCTCATCTCGTAAAGCCCGCTGCAAAAGGGTGACGAGGTCCTCGGTTTTCAGAGCCTGCAGTACAAACACCTTGCATCGTGACAAAAGAGCGCCGTTGATCTCAAAGGACGGGTTTTCGGTGGTGGCACCGATCAGGATGATGCTGCCCTTCTCCACGAAGGGCAGGAAGGCATCTTGCTGCGCCTTGTTGAAACGATGGATCTCGTCTACGAACAGGATGGTCTTTTCACCGAAACGACGGTTTTCTTCTGCCTGCTGCATTACCGTCCGGATTTCCTTGATCCCGCTGGTCACGGCCGAAAAATCGATGAAAGCGGCCTTGGTGCGGTTGGCAATGATGCGGGCCAGGGTGGTTTTGCCCACCCCCGGCGGGCCCCAAAAAATCATGGAAGAAATCTGGTCGCTCTCAATCAGCCGCCGCAGAACTTTCCCCGGCCCCAACAGGTGGGTTTGCCCCACATATTCCTCCAACGTGCGCGGCCGAAGCCGGGCTGCCAGAGGCTGCGGGGTGTTTTGTTCAAATAAGGTGGTCTGCTGCACAGGTATCCCTCCCGGACGGGTGTGATGGTTTCTTACTTTTTATTATACAACCATGCCCCAAGGCTGCAAGGCCGGTTTTGATTTTTATGGTTATCTATAGTATAATAGCGGCGAAATATGGACAAAGGCGGAGGAAGGATATGCAAGAAGAAATGACGCCGGAAATCTACCAGGCATACATTGATATTTTGCGGGAAGAGCTGGTTCCCGCCATGGGATGCACCGAGCCCATTGCGTTGGCCTATGCAGCGGCGCTGGCCAGGCAGGAATTGGGGCGCCTGCCCCAGATGGTCACGGTTGCGGTCAGCGCCAACATCATCAAGAACGTCAAGAGTGTGGTGGTTCCCCACACCGGAGGTATGCGCGGCATCGAAGCGGCGGTGGCGGCCGGTGCGGTTGCCGGTGATGCCGGGCGACAACTGGAAGTGCTGGCCGACGTTACCCCGGAACGGCAATCCGAACTTGCCGATTGGCGCGAGCATACCCCTATCACGGTCACCCAGGCAGACAGTCCCTTCTTGCTGGATATCGATGTCACCGTGGCAGGAGGGGGACACACCGCCCGGGTCCGCCTGGTAGGCGGTCACACCAACGTGGTGCGGGTGGAGCGGGACGGACAGACCAAGCTGGACCGGCCCTGCAATGAAGAACAGCCGGCCAAAGGCACCGACCGCAGTCTGCTGAGCGTGGAACGGATTATCACGTTTGCCGACGAGCTGAACCCGGAAGACGTGCAGGACGTGCTGCAGCGTCAGATAGACTACAACACGGCCATTGCCGAGGAAGGCCTGCGTGGAAACTATGGTGCCAATATCGGCCGCATCCTGTTGCAGGCATACGGCGATGATGTGCACAACCGCGCCAAAGCCCTGGCTGCCGCCGGTTCGGACGCCCGCATGAACGGTTGCGAACTTCCCGTCGTCATCAACTCGGGCAGCGGCAACCAGGGATTGACGGCGTCCTTGCCCGTCATTGTATATGCAAAGCAGCTGCAGGCGGACCGGGCGCAATTGTACCGGGCCCTGGCAGTTTCCAACCTGGTGACTATCCACATCAAAACCGGAATCGGCAAGCTCAGTGCCTTCTGCGGCGCGGTGGCAGCTGGCGTGGGGGCCGGTGCGGGTGTATGTTATCTGCACGGCGGGAGGTATAATGAGATTTCCCACACCATTGTGAATGCAATTGCCATGGATTCCGGCATCATCTGCGACGGCGCCAAGGCCAGCTGCGCGGCCAAGATCGCATCGGCGGTGGAAGCGGGCCTGTTGGGTATGCAGATGCAGGCGCATGGAACACAGTTTTACAGCGGCGATGGGATTGTGACCAAGGGCGTGGAAAACAACATCCGCAACATTGGAGCTCTTGCCCGGGAAGGAATGCGGGAAACAGACAAAACCATCATCCGTATGATGACGGCAAGCTCCTGCTAAACTGTCAACCTGCGGTTGATACAGTGCAGCCAAAAATATTCTTCCGATTGCAGTGCTTCTTCGCTACAATAAAAGCAAAAGGCCGCCTGGCGGCCAGTCGGGGGAGGCAGTACAATGCAATATCGCAGACTTCCGCATGGGGAGGAGAAAGAGCGTTTCAGCACTTTGGGGCTTGGCCTGGGAGGCATCCAGCAGGCACCGGCCGAGGAAATCGAATCGGCGGTCCGGCTTGCCGTTGACAACGGCATCAACTTTTTTGATCTTTGCGCCGGCGGGGCCGGTGTGTATGAGCCGTTTGGCAAGGCTATTCGGGAACGTCGGGAGCAGGTTTTCTTTCAGCTGCATTTTGGCGCCGTATATAATGAAGAAGGGGAATACGGCTGGTCAAGAAATCCGGAAGAAATCCGCCGGACTTTCCAATGGGAAATGGAAATGCTGGGTACCGAATACGCTGACTTTGGTTTTTTGCACTGCGTGGATGAGATGCAAGACCTGGAAGAATTGATGGATTCCGGTGTGCTGGCATATTTGCAGGCATTGAAAGGTCAGGGGCGCATCCGGCATATCGGATTTTCTTCCCACACACCGGCGGTGGCCCAGCGGGCGCTGGATACCGGTCTTATGGATATGATGATGTTCTCCCTCAATCCGGCGTATGACTTGGAGCAGGGGGACGAACTGGGCATCGGCACTGTCTCGGAACGCGCACAGCTTCTGCAGCGGTGTCAGGCATTGGGAGTGGGCGTCTCGGTGATGAAGCCCTTCCACGGCGGCAAACTTTTGGACGCCTCTACCTCTCCTTTTGGCGTTGCCATGACGCCCTTTCAATGCCTGCAATATGCCATGGACCGTCCCGGGGTGCTGTCGGTTGTTCCCGGTGTTCGTGGTATGCAGGACTTGCGGGATCTGCTAGGATTTCTGCAGGCCGACCCCGAAGAAAAAGATTATTCCCTGATTGCTCGCTTCACCCCGAAAGAGGTGACTGGCAGTTGTGTGTACTGCAATCATTGCCAGCCCTGCCCGGCGGGAATCGACATCGGACTTGTCAACAAGTATTACGATCTTGCCTGTGCCGGCGACCAGATGGCCGCGGATCACTACCGAAAATTGTCCGTCAAAGCAAACGCCTGCATCGGCTGCGGACACTGCGACAAGCGCTGCCCTTTCCATGTGACGCAAAAAGACCGTATGCAGACCATTCGTCAGTATTTTGAAGGAAAATAAGAGAACGCCCCTCACAATCCAAGTGCGGGGCGTTCTTCTGTTTCATCGGGTGCGGTCGTTGAAATGATAATAATAATTATACCAGGCTCCCAGGCCGCACAAAGCCGCAATTCCCAGGACAAATACCAAAGTTCCCATAAAATCCATCCATGTCTGACCACCTGCCAGAATCCACCCGGCGTTGGGAACCATGATCAGGACAAACAAGAGCGTGCCTGGAAAGGCGCAGCGCAGAATGCGCAGGATCCGCCGGCGAACAGGCGGTACGCATTCGTCCTCACTGTTGTGATCACGCAACCGGCAGCGAATGATAGCCTGGGGCACGCTGCAATATCGATACTCTATACGGCGATATACACGTTCGGCCTCATACTCTGCACCGTCCAGAAGAAAACGAGGATACATGCTTTCTCTGATAATGACAATATCCTTGTCGCAGCTGTCGGCCCAGGCAAGGAGAGCATCCGTGAATTCACGCGGTGTGGTTACCGCGTCGTTCGGTACAAATGTAAACAACTCTCTGTGCTGAGCTGCAACCACGTGCTTGTAGTCCTGCATCCAATCGGCAAAGAAACCGGTCTGTTCCGGTTCCTTTTTCATCCTCTGCAGGCAGGCATCCACATCCACCTTATCCACGGACAAGGACAAACTTCGCATATTGCGGCAAAAGCGGATGGCGGATTGCAGTTCATTCTCCCTGGCGTGCAACCGTTGCTCCTGCTCCGACAAGGCTTGGGACAAAGAAGTCTTCTGTTCCAGAACCAGGCGGATTTCCTCCAGCGGCATGTCCAGCATTCGCAGCATGCGAATCAGCTTCAAGGTGCGCAAATCCTCCGGGGAGTAAATCCGATATGAATTGTTTGGGTCGCGTTTGGGGTGCAACAGGTTTTCACGCTCATAAAATCGGATGTTCTGGGATGAAACACCACTCTCTTTGGCGGCTTCCTTGATGTTCATTCCTGTGTTCACCGTACTTTCGCGCACAGTATAAGCCATACAGTGGGTATAAGGTCAAGGAAAACACGAAAAAAATTCCAGGAAATGCCAAATCACAGAAAGAGTTCGTTGATTTTGTGGTCGGCACAAAGTTTGGCCAGTTTGGTTTCGGTGGCGGCCACCTTTGCGGCATCGGCATGGCGGGCGTGCTCGGGACAAACGGAAACACAACGCATACAGCTGATGCAGCGTGCGGCATCCACTTGTGCAGGGTCACTGATCGAAATGGCCCGGGTGGGGCAAAGAGCGGCACAGGTTCCGCAGTATGTACAGGATGCATCGGGCATGGGTATCATCCCCACGCCGCCGAATGCGCGGTAGGGACGGTTGCCGGGAACCGCCAGATCTTCCGGAAGTGAATCGTCTTTGATGTGTGCCAGAATGTTTTTTCCGAAGTCTTTCAGTTCTTTTGCATCGGACGCATCGGGGCGCCCGGCGGCATAGCAACGGGCAATGGAATGTTCAGCAATGGCGGCAACGGCGGCAACGCAGCGGAAACCGGCTTTCTGTGCCAGATCTTTCATCTCGATGAGGGTGTCGTCAAAAGCCCGGTTTCCGTAGGCAACCAGCAAAACCGCCAACGCACCGTTGCCGCGCATCGCGGCCATCCGCTGTGCCGCCGGCGCGGGAACACGTCCGCCGAAACTGGGCACCCCAAAGACGCAAAGATCCTGCCGGGAAAAGGACAGGGAAGAAAAATTTGTTTGTGAATTGCAAAGATCGATCCGGCTTACCGGAAGGCCGAATCCGGCACAAAGAGCATCGGCGGCCTTTTTGGTTCCGCCGGTGGGACTGAAATCCAGCTGATACAAATTCATGGGGGATGCCTCCTTGCAAAATATGGCCCCATTATAGCACCTGCCGCGCAGTTTCGCCAACCGGACGCCCGGCAAAAAATCCTTTTGGATACATCTTGTACTTTTTTAGGCTGTGCGATATACTATTATGGTATATGTGGGCGTATGCCCTTTTGGACTTTCATCAAATGGCAGGAGATCAATTTTGGAAAAACTGACCTACACACATGACGCACAGGCCGCAGCCGTGATTGCGTCGGTATATCAGGATGCACCGCCTTTGGCGTATGTGCACAGCTTTGGCTGCCAGCAGAATGTGAACGACGGCGAAAAGATCCGCGGCGTACTGATGGACGTGGGCTTTGGCATGTGCGATAACGTGGAACAGGCGGATTTGATTCTGTTCAATACCTGCGCCGTTCGTGAGCACGCAGAACAGCGGGTATTCGGCAATGTGGGCGCCCTGAAAAAGCTGAAAGAGAAGAACCCGAAGCTGGTGATCGGGGTTTGCGGGTGTATGGCGCAGCAGCAGCACATCGTGGACAAACTGCGCAAGAGCTACCCGTATGTGGATCTGGTGTTCGGGGTGGACGGCATCGATCGTCTGCCGGCCATGCTGGCCGAACGGTTCCGCCGCGGAAAGCGGTACCTGGAAAATCCCAATGCCCGCAATGCCGTGGTGGAAGATCTGCCCATCCGGCGGGATTCCGGCTTTCGGGCCTGGCTGCCCATCATGTACGGTTGCGATAACTTCTGCACCTATTGTATTGTGCCGTATGTCCGCGGCCGGGAGCGCAGCCGTGAACCGGAGGACATTCTGGCGGAATTCCGGCAGCTGGTCGAGCAGGGATACAAAGAAATCACGCTTCTGGGACAAAACGTCAACAGCTACGGCAAGGGCCTGGAAAATCCCATCGATTTTGCTGATCTGCTGGTTCGTTTGTGCGAAGTGCCGGGGGATTATCAGATCCGTTTCATGACCAGTCATCCCAAGGACGCCAGCCGCAAGCTGATTGATACCATCGCGGCCCAGCCGCATCTGTGCAAGCATATCCATCTGCCGGTACAGTCCGGCAGCGACCGGATTCTCAAACAGATGAACCGCCACTATACGGTGGAGCAGTATCATGAGCTGATTGAGTATGCTCGCAGCAAAATTCCGGGTGTGACCTTCTCCAGCGATATCATCGTCGGGTTCCCCGGAGAAACCGAAGAAGATTTCCAGAAGACGCTGGACCTGGTGGAATCCGTGGGCTATATGCAGCTGTTTACCTTCATCTATTCCAAGCGGGAAGGAACCCCTGCCGCCAAGATGGAGGATCCCATCACCCGGGAAGAAAAGACCGCCCGGATGGACCGTCTGCTGCGTACCCAGGAAAAGATCGCCTTCGCTTCCATCGCGTCTCTGGTCGGGCAGACTGTCCGGGTACTGGTGGAGGGCGCCGGCCGTCTGGAAGGAACGCTGAACGGCCGTCTGGACAACAACCTGGTAGTGGAATTTGCCGGTGCGGACACGCTGATCGGCGAATATGCCGAAGTGCGGCTGACCGGATCCAGAGCGGCGCTTTTGCTGGGTGAACTGTCCGACACGCAGAACTGAATTCCCACGCAACACAACCATTAGACCAATACAAAAGTTTTAATTATAAGGAGTACAATTATGGATTGCATCGATCTCTTCAAGAAAGCTGCTATGGCCCTGCAGACCGACCCCCGCTATCTGGAGCTGGACGCCGCACGCCGTGAAAACGATATGGACCAGGAACTGCAGAACCTGATCGGCGAATTCAACCTGGCCCGTCTGGACCTGAACAACGAAACCACCAAGACTTCTCCCGACCATGAGCGGGTGGCGGACCTGAACAAGCGGGTCAATGACCTGTACAGCCAGATCATGGCCAGCGAAGGCATGGTGCGCTACAACACCGCCAAGGCGGAGTGTGAAGCTCTGGTCAGCCACATTGACGCCATCATCAACACCGCGATGAACGGTGGGGATCCCATGACCGTCAACCCGCCCCAGGGCGGCTGCACCGGCAGCTGCGCCACCTGCGGCGGCTGCCACTGAGCCTGCAAACGGCAGAGAGTAAAGAACCAGGAGTGTGAAGCATGGCCGGACAAAATGTATCGCCCATGATGCAGCAGTATTTTGAAATCAAGAAGCAGCATCCCAATGAAATCCTCTTCTACCGTGTGGGGGATTTTTATGAGATGTTCTATGATGATGCGCTGACGGCTTCCCGGGAGCTGGAACTGACCCTGACAGGGAAAGCCTGCGGCCAGGAAGAGCGTGCGCCCATGTGTGGTGTGCCTTTTCACTCCTATGAAATTTATGTGGCCAGGCTGATTGCCAAAGGATACAAGGTTGCCATCTGCGAACAGATGGAAGACCCCGCCACCGCAAAAGGCCTGGTCAAGCGGGATATTATCCGGGTGGTGACTCCGGGCACTGTCATCGAGAGCAGCATGCTGGCGGAGGACAAGAATAACTATCTGTGTTCCATCTACGCCAAAAAGGTGCGTGGCGGTTGGAAAGCCGGTATCTGCTTTGCTGATATTTCCACCGGCGAAGCCTACGCCACCGAACTGCACAACGAAAAGATGGGCGGGGCGCTGATTACCGAACTGTGCCGGTATATGCCCAGTGAAATCCTGATCAACCCCGCCGTGCTGGATCTGAAGGACCTGACCAACTACATCAAGCAGCATACCAATGCCCTGGTGGAACTGCGGGAGGAATCCTGTTACAAACAGGCGGTTGTGGAGAGCATGCTCAGCCGTCAGTTCGGTGAGGACTGGAACAAGAGCTGCGGCTTTGCACCCGACGGGCTTGTGCCCCAGGCGTTCGGTGCATTGCTTGGGTATCTGTACGAGACCCAGAAGCACGGCACCGAGCGCATCAAGGCGGTGCAGAACTACGCCGATGCCCAGTACATGCGCCTTTCGGCGGTAACCCGGGCCAACCTGGAATTGACCGAGACCATGCGCGGTCGTGAAAAGCGCGGCACCCTGCTGTGGGTGCTGGACAAAACCGAAACGTCCATGGGCAAGCGGATGCTTCGCTCCTGGATTGAGCAGCCGCTGGTGGACAGCAAGGTCATCAATGAACGGCTGGATGCGGTGGAAGCCCTGTACAACGCCAATGTGGGGCGGGCCGAGCTCAAGGAGGCTCTTTCCCACGTGTTTGACATCGAGCGCCTGACCACCCGCATCCTGTACGGGTCGGCCACGCCCCGGGAGGTAAAAGCCCTGGGAGATACCTGCCAGCGCCTGCCTCAGGTCAAGGAACAGGCCGCCGCGGCGGGAGCCAAGCTGCTGGATAACCTGGCGGACGCCATCGATCCGCTGTCCGATATTCTGGACAAGGTCAGCCGTGCCCTGGTGGACGATCCCCCGGCCAACCTCAAGGATGGCGGTGCCATCCAGGAAGGCTACAATTCGGAAGTGGACGAGCTGCGTGACATTATGCACGGCGGAAAGGGGGTCCTTTCCCAGCTGGAAGCGGACCTGCGCCAGCAGACCGGCATCCCCAAGCTGAAAATCGGCTTCAACAAGGTGTTTGGGTATTACATTGAGGTCAGCCGCAGCTACGTGGGCAGCGTGCCCGATACCTTCATCCGCAAGCAGACCCTGACCACCGGCGAACGATACATTACTCCCGAACTCAAGGAGCTGGAAAACAAGATTCTGGGTGCCAACGAACGGCTGCTGGCCTTGGAACATCAGCTCTTCTCCGAACTTCTCAACGATATTTCGGCCCAGCTGCTGCGCATCCAGCGCACCGCCACGGCGGTGGCCCAGCTGGATGTGCTGGCCTCCTTTGCCGAGGCAGCCGTCCAGAATAACTACGTCAAACCCACGGTGGATGACAGTGATGTACTGGACATCGCGGAAGGCCGCCATCCTGTCATTGAACAGATGCTCAAAAGCAGTCTGTTTGTTCCCAACGATACCACCCTGGATGAAAGTGAAAACCGCATGCTGATCATCACCGGCCCGAACATGGCCGGTAAATCCACCTACATGCGGCAGAACGCCCTGATCGCCCTGATGGCCCAGATCGGCAGCTTTGTGCCGGCAACCCAATGCCATGTGGGCGTGGTGGATGCCATTTTCACCCGCGTGGGCGCTTCGGATGACCTGGCAGCCGGTCAGTCCACCTTCATGGTGGAGATGACCGAAGTGGCAGAGATTCTTCGCAACGCCACCAAGTCCAGTCTTGTGATTCTGGATGAAATCGGCCGGGGCACTTCGACCTTTGACGGCATGAGCATCGCCCGCGCGGTGGTAGAATACATCTGCGACAACATCGGCTGCAAGACGCTGTTCGCCACCCATTACCATGAGCTGACCGCCATGGATCAGGATGTGTTCGGCGTCAAGAATTACAACATTGCCGTCAAGAAGCGCGGGGATGACATCACCTTCCTGCGGCGTATTGTGGCTGGTCCGGCAGATGACAGCTACGGTATCGAGGTGGCCAAGCTGGCCGGACTGCCAGACGCCGTCATCAAGCGGGCTCACGCTGTGCTGCGCCAGCTGGAAGCCACGGCCCCCGGTGCCAATACCGCCATGCAGCTGGATTTTGAGACGGTGGAAGCCTACAACAATCCCACGGTGCCCAGCGAAGTGGTGGACAAGCTGCATCAGATTGATGTGGAGACCCTGACCCCGCTGGAAGCGCTGAATTTCTTGTACGAACTTAAGCAGGCGCTGAAATAAAGGCGCGTTTTTATGAATAAGGCAGGTGAAACGCAATATGGCACAGATTCATGTGCTGGATAAACACACCGCGGAGCTGATTGCTGCCGGTGAGGTGGTGGAACGCCCCGCCTCGGTGGCCAAAGAACTGCTGGAAAATGCCATTGACGCCGGTGCTACCCAGATATCTCTTTCCATTGTACGGGGCGGCATCCAACAGCTGCAAATCTCGGATAACGGCAGCGGCATTGAAGCGGAATCCATTGAAAATGCGTTTGTACGCCATGCCACCAGCAAGATTGCCACCGCCGATGACCTGACCCACATCCATACGCTGGGCTTCCGCGGCGAGGCGCTGGCGTCCATTGCCAGCGTGGCCCGGGTGGAACTGCTGACAAAAACCGACGCCGACGAATTTGCCTACTGCTATCGCATCGAAGGCGGCGAAGCCCTGGGACTGGAACCCGGTGCCCGTGGCCGCGGCACCACCATCACGGTCAACGATCTCTTTTACAACACTCCTGCCCGCATGAAGTTCCTGAAAAAGGATGTGAGCGAGGGAACCTTTGTGGCCGATGCCGTATTGCATGTGGCCCTTTCCCATCCGGAAATTTCCTTCCGTTTTGTGCGCGACGGCAAGCAGCAGTTTGTCACCCCCGGAGACGGTTCGCTGCGCAGTGCCGCCTATGCGGTTCTGGGACGGGAGTTTTCCCGGGATCTGCTGGAATTGGAAGGGGAGAACGGCGTCTATAAGATCAAGGGCCTGATCACGCCGCCCCGTGCCTGCCGGGCTTCCCGCAGTGCCCAGCATTTTTATGTCAACGGTCGGTACGTCAAAAACCGGACCATGATGGCCGGGCTGGAAAATGCGTATAAAGGTACCCTCATGCAAGGGCGCTTTCCCGGCGCGATTCTGATGCTGGAGATGCCGGCCGAACTGGTGGATGTGAATGTCCATCCGGCCAAAACCGAAATCCGGTTTGCCCGGGAAAGCGATGTGTTTGATACAGTATATCGCGCTGTCCGCTCGGCTCTCAGCACCCCGGGCAGTGGGGAATGCCGGTTTGAGCTGGGACACAAGGCTCCGGGGGAAGCGCAAGAACCTTCCCGGACGCCCACTGCCGCTCCCGCCCCGAGACCGGCAACTACCGCCCATCAGCCTGCTGCTCCGCAGCCGCAAAAGCATTTTGCCACCCTCTCTACGGCGGAATACCGGGCTCTGAACCAGATGACCGCAGGCGTGACGCCGCGGCCGGTGCCGGGGCTGCAAAAGCCGCCGGTGCCGGATGAAGTGCCTCTGGAATCGGTGCCCGTTTCTCCTCAGTCCGAGGCAGTTCTGGATATTCTGCCGGATTTGCCGGAACAGGAACCCGCCGCACCGGAAAAGCCTGCCGTTCCGGCACCGAGAAAACCGGAAGACGCCATTTCCAAACCGGAACCTTCCAATACCGATGCGCCCGTGATCTCGCAGGCGCCGGCCGGTGCACCGGAACAGACGGAATCTCCCCACGCGCTGAGCGCCCTGCCCACCGAGACCCCGGAGCAGACCACCTTTGACCCGGAGCCGGCCTCCAAGCCGCTGCGCCTGGTGGGGGAAGTGTTCAAGACATACATTATTACAGAGCGGGACGGAGAGATGTGCCTGATTGACAAGCACGCCGCCCATGAACGGATTCTGTTCGAAAGCCTGTCCCGGGATTACGGCAATGTACCGGCACAGATGCTTCTGATGCCGGTGCAGGTCAATATGAGCGCCCCGGAAAAGCTGGCAATTCTGCAGAATCAGGAACTTTTGCAGAACGCGGGCATTGAAGCCGAAGATTACGGCGGCCCCACCGTGGTGGTGCGTGCGGTACCTGCCGACGTGCCGGTGGACGATGTGGCGGACATGCTGCTGGAACTGGCCGGACATCTGATGAACGGCGCCCATGACGCGCTGCGGGAAAAAACCGAATGGGTGCTGCACTCCATCGCATGTCGTGCGGCCATCAAGGCCGGGGATAAGACCAATGCCGAAGAGATGATGGCGTTGGCACAAAAGATCATGGACGGTACCGTTCCGCCGTTTTGCCCCCACGGACGCCCTTGTGTGCTGAAAATCACCCGGAAGGAGCTGGAAAAGCAATTTGGACGCCTTGTCTGATAAGGATCTTCCCCGTGTGGTGGCCATCGGCGGGCCTACAGCCACAGGCAAAACCGCTTTGTCGGTGGCGCTGGCGCAACGGTTTCAAGGGGAAGTAATCAGTGCGGACTCCATGCAGATATACCGTGGTCTGGATGTGGGTACCGCCAAGGTCACACCGGAAGAGTGTTGTGGCATACCTCATCATCTGGTGGATATACTGGACCCGGAAACACCGTTCAGCGTAGCGGATTATGTAAGTGCCGCCGATCAGTGCATCCAATCCATCACCGCAGCCGGGCATCTGCCCCTGGTAGTCGGCGGGACGGGATTGTACATCACCAGTTTGCTGAACGGACTCGGGTTTGCCCCGGAAAAGGGTGACCCGTCCGTCCGCGCCAATTTGGAACAGCGTGCCATCGCCGAAGGGAAAGAATCTCTCTATCGGGAGCTGCAGGAAATTGACCCCGAATATGCCGCCACGGTCCATCCCAACAATCTGCCCAGGGTCATCCGGGCTCTGGAATTGTACCGGAACACCGGACGACGGATGAGCGAGCATCGCCGGGAGGCCAGAAATACAAGACCCCCGTACCGGTCCCTTTGTATCTGTCTGGGGTATCATGACCGCGGGCTTCTATACCAGCGCATTGACCAGCGAGTTGACCGTATGCTGGAAAAGGGGATTCTGGAGGAAGCCAAACGGGTATACGTCCATCGGGATATCTACCGAACAGCGGCGCAGGCCATCGGGTACAAAGAATTCTTTCCCTATTTTGAGGGCACTCAATCACTGGAAGCCTGTACGGACAAACTGAAGCAGGCTTCCCGCAATTACGCCAAACGGCAGCTGACCTGGTTTCGCCGCCAGCAGGATGCCGTCTGGCTGTATGTAGACGAGGATGGAGATTCTTTGGCACAGCGTGCCGAAACACTGATTCGTCACTTTTTACAAGAATAAAGAGCAGAGGAGGGATTGCCCATGCCGGAAAGAGAAAAAAGCCGTCACGCAGCCATGAAGGCCGCCTTTGCCATGGGCACCCTGCTGTTTCTGCTTGCGGCTGCGTATATCATCGTACAGTTGTATGCCATTCTGGGCCGGGAATACAAAACCGAAACCGCTCTTGTCTATACCATGGCCGACAGCGTCAATTTGTCCGGTTTTGTTATGTTTGACGCGGTCAATGTGCCGGGTGATGGTAACCTTGGGTATCTTGCCGAAGATGGAGAACGAGTGACGGAAGGGGCCGTTATCGCTGAGAAATATACGGATGATTCCCAGAGCGCGGCCAGAGAACAGCTGATCCGGCTGAATAACAGCATTGATTTGCTGACCAAGTCCCAGAACTCTGCCGGCAATGATCTGTCCCTTCTGACCACCCAGACCAAAACCGCTCTGTATAATCTGTTGGATCAGCTGGACACCGCTTCCTACAGCGGAATGCTGGATGCGGAATCCGAGTTTCTGCTGGCCCAGAACCGGCTGCAGGTGTCCACCGGCCAAAGCAGCGGTTTTCAGTCCACCATTGCGGAACTGGAAGCCGAGCGGGATCGGGTGGCCGCCCAGCTGAGCGGTCTTGAAACCATCACGGCGGAAAAGAACGGATATTTTATCTCTGGTGCGTCCGCCATGCCTTTGGATCTGGACGAGCAGACTTTGAAGGACGCCACGCCGTCGCAGCTGCGGGATCTGCTGAACGTAGGGGTGGCCGACAGTACCGAAAGTCTGGCGGGGCGCATCGTGGAAGGTTTTTCCTGGCGCTTTTACACCGTGTGTGGCCTGGATACCGCCGAACGCTTCGATGGCGTAACGAATGTTCGCATCAGTATTCCCGGCAAGGAGGACACCCCTTTGGATGCCGTGGTTTCTTCGGTGGATGTGGATGAAGAGGCGGAACTGGCGAAAGTGGTGATCGAATGCCACACCATCAACGCCGATGTGCTGCGCCTGGGACAGGAAATGGCGCAGATCGATCTGCAGACATACCAGGGGCTGCGTATTGACAAAGCGGCCCTGCATATTGTGGACGGGCAGAAAGGCGTTTACGTCAAATACGGCGACCTGCAACGCTTCCGTAAAATCACCATCCTGTATGAGGATGACCATTACATGTTGGTCCCCGCCGATGGGGCCATCGGCTCGGACAGCGAAGTGCGTTTGTATGATGAAATTATTGTAGAAGGCAGCAATCTGCAGGACGGTGGGCTGATTTAGTGTCGTAACAGGTGGAATTATCGCCATTGTATTGACAATTGGACAAAAAAAGACGATAATAATTTATGTGTATCGCTGGAACTATTGTCCGTCCAGTCGTGTACAACCACCTGATATGGTATACTATCTTGATTTGATTATCTTAAGAGAAGCGAAGGAGAATTCATCATGTCAATGTTTGACGGCCTGAAAAACGTTCTGGGTATCAACCAGGACCCCGACGGGGACGCCTATGTGGATGATACCGAGGACGAAATCTTCGCAGGGGGACAGGGCGGTTCGGCTGCGCCCGATACCTATGCGCAGCGCGAGCCGGCACAGCAGCGCAACAAGGTTGTAAACATCAACGCCACCACCCAGCTGCAGGTTGTTCTGGTCAAGCCGGAGCGTTTTGACGATGCTTCCACCATTGCCGACCAGCTGAACGCCAAGCGCACGGTTGTGCTGAACCTGGAATCCACCAACAAAGAAGTGTCCCGTCGTCTGATTGATTTTCTGTCTGGTGTGGCCTACGCCAACAACGGCCAGATCAAGCGTGTGGCTACCAGTACCTTTATCATCACCCCGTACAACGTCGATATTATGGGCGATTTGATCGACGAACTGGAGAACAATGGCGTCTTCTTCTGATACCGGTGTTCGCGGATTTGTTCCGCCCCAAAATGAGGCGGAACGTTTTTTGATGCACCGTGTGCAGGAATTGTGCGAGCTTGCACACCGGCGTGGAATTCCACGCAGCACCGGTTTTCTGTCTGACAGGGAACAGATTCTTGCATCGGCAGCCATGAACAGGGAAGACTGTACATACGGGCGTTTTTGGGGTGGCTGGTCTCAGGCGGAACGCAAGGTTCTGTGCCTGGAACCGCCGGACACATGGCAGCTTGAACCCGTTGCCGCCCTTCGGCTTACCGCGCTCTATGCACAACCGCCCCGTGTTCCCGGACACCGGGAATATCTGGGGGCTATCCTCGGCCTTGGTCTGGACAGGGCCTGTCTGGGCGATATCTTGTCTGACCCTGAGGACCCCTGTGTGATGTATGCCTTTGTTCTGGAAGACAAACTGGATTTCTTGGCCCAGGAGCTGCACCAGGCGGGGAGTTTTTCCGTGCGGGCAGAGCCATGTGAGACGGTTCCGGGGCGTGTGCTGGCGGAACCTGACCGTGAGTTGCATGATACCACGGTGTCCAGTCTGCGGGCGGATGCAGTCCTGGCTGCCATGATGCATACCTCGCGCACATTGGCGGCCCAGGCCATTTCCGGAGGCAAGGTGGAGATCAACCATCTGCCGCTGCACAGTGCTGCGGAACCCGTTTATGCGGGAGATTTGTTCACCGTGCGCGGGGCCGGACGCTGGCGTGTCAAGGAAATTGGCGGAACCAGCCGGAAAGGTCGCCTATTCATCACTTATTTTCAGTATTGAAATTGAGCAGGATCGTAAACGATACGGCTTTTGCCCGAACAGGAGGAGTAACGGATGATTGCTTCGGAGGATGTCCGCCGCGTGACCTTTGAGCGCGCGATGCGCGGGTACCGCTGCGAGGATGTGGACGATTATCTCAAGCAGGTTGCGGACAGCATTGATGCGCTGAGCGCCGAAAACGAAGACCTGCAGAAAAAGCTGGTTGTTCTGGCACAGCGGATTGACCAGTACCGTGCGGAGGAAGATACCCTTCGCACGACCATGATCAACGCCCAGCGACTGGGCGAAAATGTGATCCGTGAAGCCAAGCAGAAGGCGGCCGAAATCATCCGTGCGGCCAATATCAAGTCCGAAGACCGGGAACAGCATGCCCGCGACGAGGTGGAACTGGCCAAGCAGGAACTGATCACCCTGAAAAAGGAAGCGGACAATTTCAAAAAGACCCTGATGGGGATGTACCGCGAGCATATCGAAGTGCTCAGCAAGATACCGGAATATCCGGGAGAGCTGGCTCAGGAGGCCGCCGCAGAGCAGAAAGCCCAGGCATCCGCTTCCTACCACCAGGAGCCGGAAGAACCCGAACCTGAGCCTGCGCCGGTCCAGCCTGAACCGGCCCCGGCCTCGGAACCTCAGCCGGTTCAGCAGGAGGAGTCCGTTTACCAGGAACCTGCCTATGATCAGCCGGAATACTATGCCCCCACCGCCGCAGACCCGTCCCAGGAAGGCAAAATCGATACGGTGGAATTTGCCATTGCTCCCAAACCGGAGGAGCCGGACACGGAATATTATCCGCCCGAACCTGAGCCGCAGCCTGCGGACGAACTTCCCGATGCTTCGGGACTGTATGCCGATGTGACCCCGGAGCCGCCCAAGAAGACGACCCGCAGCCGCAGTACCACCAAAAAAACCACCACCCGAAAGACGAAAACGGCCAAGCCTAAGGAAGAAAGTCTGCCGTCCGCCTTTGATTCGTTCCAGGGTGTGGATTATAACGACTAACCCCGCAGTTTTGGCGGTGAGTTTTGCCGCCGTGCCGCGGTGATTATATCAATTATAGAGGGAGTTGGAGACCTTGGCGCAAAATTACAACGATACCATCCACAAGATGGCTACCCCGTTTGAGATGCGGGCCGGCCTGCCGAAAAAGGAACCCAAAATGCTGGAAGACTGGGAGAAAAACCATGTCTATGAGCAGATGATCAAGAACAATGAGGGCTGCCCGGATTTTATCCTGCATGACGGCCCTCCGTATGCCAACGGCAGCATTCATATGGGCACTGCCCTGAACAAGATCATCAAGGATATCATTATCCGTTACAAGAACATGGCCGGTTTCCGTGCGCCTTACATTCCCGGCTATGATACCCATGGTCTGCCCATTGAGTTGAAAGCTCTGGGTTCTCTGGGGGATAAGAAGGCCGGTATTTCCAAACTGGAACTGCGCCATATCTGCCGTGAATTCGCCACCGAACACATCGACGTGATGAACAGCCAGTTCAAGCGCCTGGGCGTACAGGGCGATTTCGATAACCCTTATCTGACCCTGCGTCCGGAGTTTGAAGCCCGCCAGGTGGAAATCTTCGGCAAGATGGCCCAGAAAGGCTACATTTACAAGGGTAAGCGTGTTGTGTACTGGTGCCCGGAAGACCAGACCGCTCTGGCGGAAGCTGAGATCGAGTACGGCGAGGACGAATGCGATTCTCTGTACGTTCGTTTCAAGCTCACCGGTGATCCCAACGGCGTGCTGGCCAAGGCCGGTGTGCCGCTGGACAAGGCATGGATTGTGATCTGGACCACCACCACCTGGACCCTGCCTGCCAACGTGGCTACCTGCCTGCATCCCGATTTCGACTATACCTTTGTCAAGATCGGCAATGATTACCACATCATGGCTGCCGAGCGTGTGGAAGCGACCATGAAGGCCTGCGGCATTGAGGATTACACCGTTCTGGATATTCGTATTCCCGGCCGCGACCTGGAAATGATGGAGTACAAGCATCCCTTCCTGGACCGCACCGGTCTGGTGATTCTGGGCAACCACGTCACGCTGGACAGCGGTACCGGCTGCGTTCATACCGCTCCCGGCCACGGCGCCGAGGACTTTGATGCCTGCGTGGGCCATTACCCCCAGCTGCCCATTGTGATGCCGGTGGACGCTGCCGGCTGCCTGACCGAAGAGGCTGGCAAGGAATTTGCCGGCCTGAAGGTCTGGACCGCCAACAAGGTCATCCTGGAACACATCCGGGAAAGCGGGCATCTGATGGGCGTGGAGCACATTGTGCATCAGTATCCCCATTGCTGGCGCTGCCACCATCCCATTATCTACCGTGCCACCGAGCAGTGGTTCTGCTCCATCGACGCCTTCAAGGAAGACGTGTACAAGGCCATCGACAATGTCAAGTGGCAGCCGGCCTGGGGCCATGACCGTATGACCGGTATGGTCCGTGATCGCAGCGACTGGTGCATCTCCCGTCAGCGCGTCTGGGGCGTGCCGATCCCCGCTTTCTACTGCAAGAAGTGCGGCAAGTATCACATCACCGAAACTTCCATCAAGGCCGTGTCCGATCTGTTCCGCAAGGAAGGTAGCGACGCCTGGTACAAGTATGACGCCAACGACATCATGCCGAAGGGCGAAACCTGTGAATGCGGTGCTTCCGACTGGGAAAAGGACAACGACATCATGGATGTCTGGTTCGATTCCGGCTCCACCTGGAGCGCTGTCTGCCGCGAGCGTCCGGAGCTGCGCTGGCCCGTTGATCTGTATATGGAAGGTGCCGACCAGTTCCGCGGCTGGTTCCAATCCAGCCTGCTGACCAGCGTGGCTACCGAAGGCATTGCTCCCTACAAGGGCGTTCTGTGCCATGGCTGGGTTGTGGATGCCCAGGGCAAGCAGATGCACAAGTCTGCCGGCAACGGCATGGAGCCGTCCGAGATCATCCGCGACTACGGCGCTGATATCATCCGTCTGTGGGTCGCTTCCAGCGACTACACCGTGGATGTGCGTGCCGGCAAGGAGATTTTCAAGCAGCTGTCCGAGGCCTACCGCAAGATGCGCAACACCGCCCGATTCATGCTGGGCAACCTGGGCGATTTCAATCCCGCCAAGGATATGGTGGCCGATGACCAGCTGTTCGAGATCGATCGCTGGGCTCTGGAGGCCGTGGCGGAACTGACCCGCACCATGCGCGCCGCCTATGATGAGTATGATTTCTCCCGCGCCTATCATGCCATCTACAATTTCTGCGTCATCGACATGTCCAACTTCTATATGGACGTGATCAAGGATCGTCTGTACTGTGCAGACGATCATGCGCGCCGCTGCGCACAGACCGCTCTGTACCGCATCCTGGTGGACTTCACCAAGCTGTTGGCTCCCATCCTGTGCTTCACCAGCCAGGAAATCTGGAGCTACATCCCGAAGCTGCCGGACATGAAGGACTATGTTGTGTTCGAGCGTATGCCTGAGCCGAAGCCCGCTGCCGACGAAGCGTTTACTGCCAAGTGGGAGCGCATCATGGCGGTCCGCGACGATGTCAAGAAGGTTCTGGAGCAGGCCCGTGCCGATAAGGTCATCGGTTCTTCTCTGGAAGCGGCTCTGACTTTGTATTGCAACGACGATCTGTACGATTTCCTCAATGCCATTCCCATGGACGAGCTGGCCGATCTGATGATCGTTTCTCAGGTCAAGCTGGAAAAGGGCGAAGGCGGTGCCAAGGGCACCGTGGAAGGCCTTGGCGTCAGCGCCGCCCATGCCACCGGCAACAAGTGCCTGCGTTGCTGGAAGTTTGACGATGCCGTGAACGAAGAGGGCCTGTGCCCACGCTGCGCTGCTGTTCTGAACCGCGGCTGAGTGTTTCCGTAACGGCCATCCAGGCAAAAAAGAAGCCCTGTGGGCGGTGCTTTACATCTGATGGAAAGCACCGCCTTTTGTGGCTTACCAGGAATTTGGATTCCGCGAAAGGTAGTTTTTTCCTATGCTGTATGGCGTATGTTTTCTGATTGGCGGGCTTGCTCTGGCCGCACTGGATCAGCTCATCAAGATATGGGCAACCACCTACCTGATGCCCATTGGCTCCGCCCCGCTGGTTCCTGGCTTTGTGGAACTGCGGTATGTGCTGAATGACGGCATGGCCTTTTCCATGCTCAGCGGCCGCCGCTGGCTTCTGATTGCGGTGACCGGTGCGGTGTTGCTCGTGGTGGCCCTGGCGCTGCTTTTCCGTAAGATGCCCCGCCTGGAACGGATTGTGTGGATGCTGATCCTGGGAGGCGGTCTTGGCAATCTGATTGATCGCGTCAGAACCGGCGTGGTGGTGGATTACCTGAATTTTCAGTTTATGGAATTTCCGGTTTTCAATTTTGCGGATATCTGTGTGTGTACCGGCGTGGGACTTTTGATCCTTTCGCTGGTTCTGGATCTTGTGCATGAACGCCGCAACGCCTCGGAAAAGGCGCCCGGCAAGGGTGATACCACCGATGCAGACGCTTGAATTTACCGCCACTCCGCAGGATGCCGGTCAGCGCATGGACCGCTGGCTGTCTGACTGCTGCTCGGAGCTTTCCCGCAGCGCTTTGCAAGCCTTGATGGAACAGGGAATGGTCCTGCGGCAAGGCGGACCCGTAAACAAGAAAGAAAAGGTTGCCGCAGGGGAGACCGTACAGATTACGCTGCCGGATCCACAGCCCATTGAGGCAATCCCGCAGCCCATCCCCTTGGACATTGTGTATGAGGACGAACATCTGCTGGTAGTTAACAAGCCGAAAGGTATGGTGGTCCATCCCGCCCCGGGCAACCCGGATGGCACTCTGGTCAACGCACTGTTGTATCATTGCGCCGGCGGTCTTTCCGGAATCGGCGGCGCCATCCGCCCGGGTATCGTCCATCGCATTGACAAGGACACCAGCGGCCTTTTGGTTGTGGCAAAGGACGACGCCACCCATCAGGGATTGAGTGAGCAGATGGCGGTCCACGATATTCACCGTGTGTACCATGCAGTGGTTTACGGCAATCTGAAGGAAGACTGCGGCACGGTGGATGCTCCCATCGGCCGCGATCCCAAGGACCGCAAGAAAATGACGGTCACTCTTACTAACTCCAAACCGGCACGCACCCATTGGCGCGTATTGGAACGGTTCGGCAACTTCACCTACATTGCTTGCCAGCTGGAAACCGGCCGCACCCACCAAATCCGTGTGCATATGGCATCCATCGGTCATCCCTTGGCCGGCGACTCCGTGTATGGGCCGCGGAATGTCATCCGTTTTCTGAACGGGCAATGCCTGCATGCCAAAGAATTGGGCTTTGTACATCCCATTACCGGGGAGGCCCTTCGGTTTGACAGCGAACTTCCGCCCTACTTCCAAGACTACCTTACGCGTCTGAGAAAGGAACATCGCAGATGAAACGGAACCTGCATGATTATCTGGTTTTTTGCGATATGGACAATACACTTCTGACGGCCAAAGAGGGCATTCCGGAGTGCAATCGTACCGTGATCCGTCTGTTTATCCAGATGGGCGGACGCTTTACGGTTGCATCCGGCCGGCCGCCCGAATCCATCCGCGCCGCATTGGGCGATATCCATCTTTCGCTTCCGGCCATCGCCTGCAACGGTGCGCTGCTGTACGATTTCAATGCCAATCGGGTTCTTCGCCATGCAACCCTGGAACGGGCGCAGGCCACCACAGCCATTTTGGATATCGCACAGAAATTCCCCCAGATCGGTGTGGAGGTTATGGCCGGAGCAGGGGAGATGTATGTGATCCGGGCCAATACATACACCCATGCCCACCAGGTGGATGAAAAGCTGTCCGGCGTGGCTTGCCCGGTGGACAGCGTTCCCGACGGCTGGGTCAAGGTTGTGTTTGCCGCAGACCCGGAAACCATCCGCAAAGTGGGCCAATATGCCAAAACCCGGTATTACGGCCGCGAAAACTATTTCTTGGCCACCAACAGCATCTACCTTGAAATTATGCCGGCAGGAATCGGCAAAGCTTCCGGCCTGCGGGATATGTGTACCTTGTTGGGAGAACCGATTCAGAATACTTTGGTGATCGGCGATTATTACAATGACCTGGAAATGATGCAGCAGGCCGGATATTCGGTGGCGGTTGCCAATGCACCGGCGGAGGTAAAAGCCGCAGCCAACGAAGTAACCACCTGTACCTGCGTGGAAGGCGCTGTGGGCGAATTCCTGTACAAGCTGATCGAACAGTCCACCTGATTCCGGAGGGAGGGTGTTTGCCGTGCGTGTGAGTGATCTATTGAACCGGGACAGTGTGCTCCTGCATGCCGATATGGAAGATGCCGCGGATGCCTTGGGTGTTCTTGTGGAATTGCAGGAATCCAACGGTGTCATTACCAACGGAACCGCCTACTACAACGCCATCTGTGAGCGGGAAGCCGCCGGCGGCAGCACTGCCATCGGGGACGGTATGGCTTTACCCCACGCCTGCACTACCGGCGTGGCAGCTCCTGGCGTTGCGGCGCTGACCCTGCGCCACGGCGTGGATTGGGGGGCGCCGGACAACCGTCCCGTGGACCTGATCTTCATGATCGCCGTTCCGCCGCAGGCACAGGCAGAGCATCTTTTGATCCTGGCTCGTCTGGTCAATCTTTTGTCCGACGCGAATCTGGTCAAGGAATTGCGTGCCAGCGTCTCCCGGGAAGATTTTATCATGCGCATGGCACGGGCAGAGGCCTCTCGCTTTGCCTGACAACCGGCGATGCCGGATCATAGGGGAATGAAGTTCTCCCCGGGGAAACCCAAACCGCTTTAGTGGCTGATGACTTCTGTGATTTCTTTTGTCGCAGAAGTCATCGGCTTTTTTATTTTCGTTTATTTAGGAGGAAAACCATGCTTACATCACTGGCTTTCATTTTTCTGGTGGGTCTGTCGGCGGCAGCCCTATGCCGCATTCTCCATCTACCCCGCATTATTGGTATGTTGCTCACCGGCGTTTTGCTGGGACCTTATGTGCTGAACCTGTTGGATCCCATTATTTTGCAGGCTTCGTCCGATCTGCGCCAGATGGCTCTCATCATCATTCTGCTCAAGGCCGGACTGTCTCTCAACCTGTCCGACTTGAAAAAGGTAGGGCGTCCGGCAGTCATGATGTCCTGCGTTCCTGCCACTTGTGAACTCCTGGCTTTTGTACTGTTTGCCCCTACTTTGCTGGGCATCAACCGGATCGAAGCAGCCGTCATGGGAGCTGTGCTGGCTGCGGTGTCGCCGGCCGTGGTGGTGCCCCGCATGGTGAATCTGATGGAACAGCGTTGGGGCACGGAAAAAGGCATTCCGCAGATGATCATGGCGGGGGCCTCCTGCGATGATATTTATGTGATCGTGCTGTTTTCCACTTTTGTGGGCATGGCCCAGGGCGGCAGCGCCCACTGGCAGGACTTCGCCCAGATTCCCATATCCATCGTCCTGGGCGTGCTTCTTGGCGCGGTTGTCGGATGGGGGCTGAGCCTGTTTTTTGAAACCGCCTACGCCCGTCGCCAGTATGTGCGCAACAGTATGAAAGTGATTATTGTGCTGGGGTTGTCCTTCCTGTTGGTAGCCGTGGAGAACTGGCTGAAGGGGATTGTCCCGCTGTCCGGCCTGATCGCTGTGGTGGCAATGGCCTGCACACTCAAATTAAAATCCACACCTTCCGTTTCCAGACGCTTGTCCGAAAAATTCGGCAAATTGTGGCTGGCTGCGGAAGTGATTCTCTTTGTGCTGGTGGGGGCGGCTGTGGACATCCGGTATACCCTGCAGGCGGGTCTTGCCGCTGTAGCCATGATTGCTCTGGCCCTCGTGTTTCGCTCCCTGGGCGTTTTTCTGTGCATGTTTGGAACCCGGTTGTCCGGCAAAGAACGACTGTTCTGCATGATTGCCTATCTGCCCAAAGCCACCGTGCAGGCAGCCATCGGCTCGGTTCCCTTGTCTTTGGGGTTGCCCTGCGGACAAATCGTATTGACGGTGGCCGTCGTTGCCATTCTGATCACAGCACCCCTGGGAGCGTTGGGAATGGATGCAACCTACCGGATTTTACTGACGCACGCCCCCGCCCAGGATACGGAATAAAGGGGTTGCAACACCATTTTCTTCTTCCTGACGGCTAAAATATGTGCATTTTGACTATTTTTTCTTTCTGAAAAGCGGTCTGTTTGTGAACTTGCATCTTGCCAGAGCTTAAAAGCTGTGCTATACTTTAAAACATTAAATCGCAAAAGAGCTGTGCGTGAATCTTTTGCGACAGCGAGGTTATCAGGAGGAAGAAAGATGAAAAAGCGTATTGTTTCCCTCATTACGGCAGGGTGCATGGTGCTGGCTCTGGCCGGTTGTACTTCCGGCGGCACCCAGGAAAGTTCTTCGGCTGCGTCTGCATCCGGTACGACAGAATCCCAGAGCAGTGAAACCGCGGCGGAAGGTGCCAAGTACACCATCGGTATCTGCCAGCTTGTCCAGCATGATGCCTTGGATGCCGCCACTCAGGGCTTCAAAGATGCCATTGTGGAGGCTCTCGGGGAAGATGCCGTCACCTTCGATGAGCAGAACGCCCAGAACGATACCAATACATGTGCTACCATCATCACAGGCTTTGTGGCCTCTGACGTGGACCTGATCCTGGCCAACGCCACGCCCGCCTTGCAGGCGGCCCAGGCCGGTACCGACACGATTCCCGTGTTGGGTACTTCTGTCACCGAGTACGGCGTAGCCTTGGGCATTGATGACTTTGACGGTCTGGTGGGAACCAACATTTCCGGCACCAGCGACCTTGCTCCTCTGGATGAGCAGGCGGCTATGATCCAGGAACTGTTCCCGGATGCAAAGACCGTAGGTCTGCTGTACTGCAGCGCCGAAGCCAACAGCCAGTATCAGGTGGATACCGTCAAGGCGGATCTGGAAGCCATGGGCTATACCTGCGAATACTACGCCTTCAGTGATTCCAATGACCTGTCCACTGTTTGCCAGAGTGCGGCCGATGCCAGCGATGTGATCTACGTGCCCACCGACAACACCGCCGCCAACAACACCGAGTTGATCAACAATATCTGCTACGGCAAGGTTCCTGTTGTGGCCGGTGAAGAGGGCATCTGCGCCGGTTGCGGTGTGGCAACCCTGTCCATCAGCTACTATGACCTGGGCGTAGCCACCGGCAAGATGGCGGTCAAGATTCTGACCGGCGAGAGCAAAGTGGAAGAAATGCCCATTGAATATGCGCCGCAGTTCACCAAGAAGTACAACCCGGCCAATGCCGAGGCTCTTGGCATCACGATTCCTGACGACTATGTCGCAATCGAGGAATAACGAATTCAGCGTTCTGCACTGAGAAGCGGCAGAAAGCCACGGAAGGGGAAACCTGTTTTCGTGGCTTTTTGCCGTGAATGCGGTTCATCAATTTTATTTGTAGAGAGGATTGTTTCTGTGGAAATCTCAACACTGTTCAATGCCATGCCCGGCGCCTTTTCGCAAGGGCTGATCTGGGCCATCATGGCTATTGGCGTATACATCACCTTCCGGATTCTGGATGTTGCCGACCTGACGGTCGACGGTACTCTCGGTCTGGGCGGCGCTGTCTGCATTATGTGTATGCTGGCAGGCATGAATGTCTGGGCCGCCATGGCACTGGCCTTTGCGGCCGGGATCCTTGCCGGGCTGGTCACCGGTCTGTTCCATACCCTGATGGGAATTCCCGCCATCCTGGCCGGTATTCTCACCCAGCTTTCTCTGTATACCGTCAACCTGAAGGTCATGGGAAAGGCCAACCAGGCCATCAATGTGGATAAGTATGACCTTCTGATCTCTCTTCGCTTTGTCAAAGGTGTGCCGATCTGGCAGAATACCATCGTGATTGTTGCCCTGATTGTGGTACTGCTCATTGCCATCCTGTACTGGTTCTTCGGCACGGAACTGGGTTGTTCCGTGCGTGCCACCGGCTGCAACGGCAATATGGCCCGGGCCCAGGGCATCAACACCAGCTTCACCACTGTTTTGGGCCTGATGCTCTCCAACGGGCTTGTGGCATTTTCCGGTGCGCTGCTCTGCCAATACCAGGGATTTGCCGACGTTTCCATGGGACGTGGCGCCATCGTTATCGGTCTGGCAGCCGTCGTGATCGGGGAAACGCTGTTCAGCAAGATTTTCCGCAACTTTGCCCTCAAACTGCTCAGCGTGGCCATCGGCAGCATTGTCTATTATCTGGTGATGCAGGTATGCATCTGGTTCCGTATCGACACCGACCTGCTCAAAATGCTCAGCGCCATCGTGGTGGCGGTTTTCCTGGCTGTGCCTTACTGGAAGGCCAAGTATTTCACCCGCGTGAACGTTCACAAAGGAGGCGCCGACCGTGCTTGAGCTGAAAAATATCTATAAGACTTTCAATGTCGGTACCGTCAACGAAAAGGTGGCACTGAACGGACTGTCTCTCACCCTGGAAGACGGCGATTTTGTGACAGTAATCGGGGGCAACGGCGCCGGTAAGTCCACCATGCTAAATGCGGTGGCCGGTGTGTGGCCCATCGATATGGGCAAAATTCTGATCGACGGCAAGGACATTACCCGCCTGCCCGAACACAAACGCGCCAAGTATATCGGACGCGTTTTTCAGGATCCTATGATGGGCACCGCCGGAACCATGGAGATTGAGGAGAACCTTGCTCTAGCGGCTCGGCGCGGCGACGCCCGTACCCTCAAGGCCGGTATCACCAAGCAGGAGAGGGAAATGTATCGGGAGCGACTGAAGATTCTGGGACTTGGTCTGGAAGACCGCATGACCAGCAAGGTGGGGCTTCTGTCCGGCGGTCAGCGGCAGGCCATCACCTTGCTTATGGCAACTCTGAAAAATCCCCGCCTGCTCCTGCTGGATGAACATACCGCTGCTCTGGACCCCAAAACGGCGGCCAAGGTGTTGGAACTGTCGGAAAAAATCGTACAGCAGAATCACCTGACCACCCTGATGATCACGCACAATATGCGGGACGCCATCAAATACGGCAACCGCCTGATCATGATGCATGAAGGCCGCATCATCTATGATGTGCGCGGAGAAGAGAAAAAGGCTTTGCAGGTGTCTGACCTGTTGGCTCGCTTCGAGCAGCTCAGCGGGGACGGCGCCAATGATCGTATGTTGCTTTCCTGATTTCTGTACATACCCTAAAGACGTCAGCTGTCCTGTCTGACGTCTTTTTTCTTTTGGCGGCATATTTCTCAAAAGAATATCAAATTTTGAAGAAGTGATTTTCAAAAGCGGCTTTCTGTGTTATAATATACATCACTGTTACTGTGCCGGTTTATGCCCGGTGAAAACCAGATGTCGGGAGGAACGAAGATGCTTATGTACGATGCCGTGTTGTTTGATGTGGACGGCACGCTTCTTCATTCCCGGCCCGGCATCTGTGATACCTTTGCCTACGCTTTTCGGGCGATGGGCATCGATCCGGACAAGATCGATCTGAGCCGGTATCTGGGGCCGCCCCTTCGCCAAAGTTTTGCCGAGCATTTCCGGAGTGAAGCAGACGTGGAAAAGGCCGTTACACTGTACAGAACACGCTATGCGCAGCGGGGCATGCACATGTGCACGCCGTTTCCCGGCGTTGTGGAGATGCTGAACACCCTGCAGGCTGCCGGCATCTTGATGGCAACGGCTACCTCCAAACCCACAGCCGTGGTTACGCCGATTCTGCAGGAGCAGAATCTGGGCAGTTACTTTTTCCGCATCGGCGGCGCAAGCCTGGATAAAAGCATCGACACCAAAACAGCGGTCATCCATTCTGTTCTTCAAGACCCCCGGCTTCAGGGCAAGCGGGTCCTGATGGTGGGGGATCGCCGTGATGACATGGAAGGCGCATCCTCTTGCGGAATTGATGCAGCAGGGGTCTTGTACGGGTACGGAAGCCGGGAAGAACTGGCTGCCTGGAACCCGGTCACACTGGCCCTGGATTGTGCCGCGCTGACAGATTTTATTCTCCGCACATAACACATAAAAAGATTTCACCGCAACATAGAAACGGAGGTATCTTTCAATATGAGCCGCAATGGTTTCCGCGGGGCTTCTTTCAGCCCCACACAGCGTCGCGCCTGCCTTGTGCTGGTGCTGTGCGTTCTGGCTGTTATTCTCACTTTTGTGTGTGCATGGATTGTTCCCGGCATGCTGGGTGCCGGAAAGGGCAACAAAGAAAGCGCAAATTACGACAGCAGCCTGTATCCGGTGGATACCTCTCTGGATGCCGTACTGAAAGAATCGACGTCTTCTGACGCTTCCTACGCTTCCACCATCGCCTACGTGGGCGACGAATATACCAAATCCCTGAAGGATTCCGGCCAGATCACCCTGAACCAGTATCTGGGCAAAGATGGGCTTGCGGTGAGCAAAGCACTTCAGGAATACTGCATTTACTTTGAAAACGATTCCAACTCCTACACCATCCCGCAGGCCCTTGCCAAGACGAAGCCCCGCCGCATTGTGGTCACACTGGGCAACAATGATCTGGGGTCAGGGTTGTCGGTTGATGCTTTCGTCCAGGATTACCAGCATATGCTGGAAGGCTTTTCCACCGCCTATTCCTACTGCGATATTATTGTGAATTCCATTCCGCCGGTTGCGCAGGATTCGCAGAATGCCGCGGCCAACCAGCTGCTGATTGACCAGTACAACCAGGCGCTGGCCAATATGTGCAACGAAGCCGGCTATAAGTTCCTGAACAGTGCCGAAGTGCTGAAAGATGACACCGGTTTTGCCGACAGCAATTTCATCAGTGGGGAATCCTTCACCACCAACGGTGCCAAGGAACTGGTCAACTATGTGGTCTCCCATGCCTATGACGCGGAAGACCGTCGCCCTGATGCCAGCGATATTCCCAACCGCGCCGAATCCGCCTCCCAGAGCGCCGGAAGCACCGCTACTGCCACCCCGACGGCAACGCCTTCCGTCCACAAGGTCGTCTTTGAAATTGAAGACGGAAAAGGCACCCTCAACGGCAACAACCAGACCGGTGTGACCAAGCTGGAATTCGAGGTGGAAGACGGCGAAACCATTACTGTGGAAGCTGTTCCCGCCGACGGGTATACCTTCTTTGGCTGGAGTGACGGCATCAAGAACACCAAGTGGGTCAAAAAGGTCACCCAGGATATCTCGGTCACCGCCATGTTCAATAAAAAGACCACCGCCACCTTGACCATTGACGAGGGCAACCAGACCATGCACGTGGGGGACAGCATCACCTTCCACGCCACCCTGATCGTGAATGATGCAGCCGCCAGCGCGGATAATGTACAGTGGGCTGTCAACGGGGATTTGGTGCGCAATGGATACAGTTATGCGTTCAGCCCCACGGCCACAGGCACTTACACCATCAAAGCCGGCATTGAGGTAGATGGGGTTTATGCCTCTCAGGAAATTACCGTTACGGTGGAGGAGGCGCCTACAAGGGTCTCGGTCACCGGTGTTTCCAGCATGCCGGCAGGCAGCTCCACAACGCTGACCGCCACCGTTGAAAATCAGGTGGGGGACATCACCTGGTCCTGCCCGCAAAAGCCCGATTGGTCCGCTACCGGCAATTCGGTACAGTTTACCGCCACCGGTGTGGGTGAGTATACCATTTGCGCCACCAACAACGGCAAAACGGCCGAGTTCAAACTGACCGTGACCGAGGCAAAGCAGACGCCCGCCCCCACCGCCACACCTTCCGTCGATCAGGATGACGACGATTGATTTTTCCTTTTGAGGAAGATGAAAACGGGATTTTTCCCTTATGCTGATCTTCCCGTCCTGACACAGGAATATTTACAGGAGCAATTTTATGGCTTATTATACTTGTTTGCTGTTGGATGCCGACAATACATTGCTGGATTTTGACGCCGCCGAGCGGCAGTCGATGACAGATACCCTCATGCATTATGAGCTGCCTTATGACGAAGCAGCCCTGGACACGTATCATTCAGTGAACCGCCAGCTGTGGGATCGCCTTGCCAAGGGGGAGCTGTCCAAAAATAAGCTCTTCTCCATTCGATTCGGTCAGTATCTCAAAGCTATGGGGCTTCCGGACAACGGAAAAGGCCGGGAGATGAACGACTATTACGAAGATCAGTTGTCCAATCACGCCGATCTGCTGCCCGGTGCACTGTCTGCCCTGCACGAGCTGGCAGAGGTAGCAACCCTTGCCATCGTTTCCAACGGTGCGTATAAGGTACAGAAATCCCGGATCGGGGCTTCCGGACTGGAGACTTTCATAGACGGGGTGTATATCTCGGAAAAGATCGGCGCCACCAAGCCGAACCCCAAAATCTACGAAGCCGCCCTGCGGGACTTGGGCATCACGAACCGTTCCCGCGTTTTGGTGGTGGGGGATGATCTGCTGGCTGACATCCGGGGCGGTAAAAACGCCGGACTGGATACCTGTTGGGTCAATTTTACCGGCGCCGAGAACACAACCGGAATTGAACCGAAATACACCATCGGTTCGTATGAGGCATTGTACCAAATTGTGATGGAACCGGAAGAGCTGGATAATATTGGTGTGCGCAATCGCCGACACATGAATGACCAGTAACGGGATACTGATGCCGCTGCTCTGTGGGGCAGCGGCATCTTTCGGTACCGCCGCCCCCTTGCGTCAAGGCGGGAATAACGAAGGATGAAAGGTTGAAAGCATTATGCTGATCGAATTGCAGAACCTTGGAAAGAGCTTTGGGGAACATGAGGTTCTGGCCGGAATTACCGCAGGCGTCGAAAAAGGTGACCGCATCGGAATCATCGGCGCGAACGGGACAGGAAAAACAACGCTTCTCCGCATTTTGTGCCAGGAAAGCCAGCCTGACACGGGGGAGGCCGTTTTTGCCAGCGGCGTTACCTGCGGCTATCTGGAACAGTCCGGCCATCTTGCCCCGGAAAAAGACATTTACGAAACCATGAAGCTGGCATTTACACCGGCGCTGGAAGCCATGGAGCAGCTGGAATATCTGCAAAAGCAGTTGTCCCAGGATCACGGCCCGGAATTGGAAGCGCAGATTTCCCACTGTACAGCCGTGATTGATGCCATGGATGCGTATAACATGGATACGCAGATCAAAAAGGTGCTCAACGGCATGGGCTTTCCCGCTGATACATGGACGAAGAAGGCCGGCGTACTTTCGGGCGGAGAGCAGACTCGCCTGCGTCTGGCCCGCCTGCTTCTGGAACGGCCCGACATCCTGATTCTGGACGAACCTACCAACCATCTGGATCTGGAAACCATGGAATGGCTGGAAAGCTATCTCAAAACCTATCGTGGGGCGGTTCTAGTGGTCAGCCATGACCGGTATTTTCTGGATGCCGTATGCACACGGATCTGGGAGCTTGCGGGCAAAACCATTCTGACGTACAAGGGCAACTATTCCGCCTATCTGCCCCAGCGGGAAGCGGCGGACGAACGGCAGCAGAAAATGCACGACGCCGCTGTGGAAAAGGCTGCCAAACTGCAGGACTACATTGACCGCAACCTGGTGCGCGCCTCCACCACCAAAATGGCGCAAAGCCGGCGCAAGCAATTGGAAAAGCTGGAAATTGTGGATGCCCCGCAGCGTCAGGGCCGGGAACTGAACTTCCGGTTCGAATATGATATCGAGCCGTATGATGAACTGGTGATCATGAAAGGTCTTACCGTCCGCATCGGTGACCGCACCCTCCTGGAACCTCTCGACTACACCGTCCATCGCGGGGACAAGCTGGTGATTGCCGGTCCCAACGGTGCCGGCAAGTCCACGCTTCTGCAGGTTCTTGACGGCAAACGGCGACCTTCCGGCGGTATGGTCCGCCTCGGGTCCGGTGCCAAGGCGGGCATCTTTACCCAGCAGCAGGCGCGCCGTGCCGGCCGGGTGATCGATGCCATCTGGAATCAGTATCCGCGTTTCACCGAGCTGGAAGTCCGCAGTCACCTGGCCCGTTTCGGGTATCGCGGGGAGGAAGTCTTCAAGGATTGCGCCACCTTGTCCGGCGGCGAACTTGCCAGGCTGCGTTTTGCCGAACTTTCGCTGGAACGGCCGAACCTGATGTTCCTGGACGAACCCACCAACCATCTGGATATCTATATGCGGGAGAGTCTGACCAACGCGCTGGCAGCTTATACGGGCACGCTGCTTCTGGTCACCCATGACCGCTATCTGATGCAGACTTTGGGTTGCCCCATCCTGTATCTCCAGAATGGAAAAGCCGTCTTTTACCGTGATTTTGCTGCGTTGCATGCGGCGTCCACCGGCACGGAACCGGTCAAGAATCCCGGCAAGGATGAACGTCCGTCGCGTGCCGGTTACGGAAAGGAACAGCGTCGCCGCCGTGCCGAGCTGCGGAACCGGATCAAAGAGTTGGAAAACAAGATCGAGGATCTGGGTGCCCGCATCGTTGAGTTGGAAAATGAGATCAACGACCCGGAAGTGTTGAAGGATCATCTGCTTCTTCGTGACAAATGCGATGAACTGGATGATACCCGTTTTCATCAGCAGGAGCTCTTTGACGAGTGGGAAAAGTTGGCGGAGGAACAGGAAAAGCTGGAAGCCGAAGAAGCTTCCGAAGCCTGATGCACGCTTCCGGTTGCCGGGGGTTTTACATATCTGTAACTTGCTTTCTGCCAAAAACGCGGTATACTTATTAAAAATAACCGTAGTGCGCCCGTCGGGCGCGTGCAGAATAAAACAACGCCGCGGTGTACCCGCCGGCGCGTACCGTAAGCGGGGAACACTTTGGAAACGAAAATTATCATTGCGACGCATAAGCCGTACTGGATACCGGACGATCCCATGTATTTGCCGGTACAGATGGGGCATGCCATTCATCCGGATATCGGCTATATCGGCGACGATACCGGCGAAAATATTTCGGACAAAAACTGGAATTTCTGCGAATTGACCGGCCTGTACTGGGCTTGGAAGAATCTGGACGCCGATTATATCGGCATTGTCCATTATCGCCGGTATTTTTCCAGCCGTCACAACCGGTTTGCCTCCAAAAAGCGTCGTGTCATCGGCCATGACGAACTGAACACCATCCTGGCCACTACCAATGTCATTCTGCCGCGGGAACGACATTATTACATCGAGACCAACTACACCCAATATATCCATGCACATCATAAGAAAGACCTGGAAGTCACACGGTCTATCATTGAGCGCAAATGCCCCGAATACCTGCCGGCTTACGACATGTACATGTCCAAAACCCACGGTCACCACTTCAATATGTTTATTATGAAGCGGGAATTGCTGGGGCATTACTGTTCCTGGTTGTTCGACATTTTGTTTGAACTGGAGAAGGAGCTGGATATTTCCAACTACTCCACCAACGACAAGCGTGTGTTCGGTTTTGTCAGTGAACGCTTGCTGGATGCCTGGCTGATCACCAACAACATCTCTTACGAAGAACTGGAAGTCCTGCACATGGAAAGCCAGCGTTGGCTGCGCAAAGGTACGGCGTTCCTGATGCGCAAACTCTTCCCGAAAAAGGACTGAGCCATGGGGCAGGGGAAGATTGCTGCGGTTGTGGTGACCTACAACCGCAAGGAACTTTTGTGCCGGTGTCTGATGGCGCTGCAGGCGCAGAACACCGTAAAACCGGATATTCTGGTCATTGACAATGCCAGTACCGACGGGACAGGACAGGCAGTACAAGCCTTGGAATTGCCGGGACTGCATTACTGCAACACTGGCCGCAATCTGGGCGGTGCCGGCGGTTTTGCGTTCGGTGTCCGTGCTGCAATGGCGGCCGGGTATGAATATCTGTGGCTGATGGATGACGACACATTGCCGGAACCGGATGCCTTGCAGGCTTTTCTGCGTGCGGACAAAGACCTAAAGGGAATTTACGGCTGGCTTTCCTCCCGGGCACTGACTCCGGCAGGGGAAGACCAGCCCATGAACCGGCAACGGAAAACGCCTTACCAGGATATTGACGGGTACGAACAGGACTTGGTGCCCAGCGTCATGGCCAGCTTCGTCTCCCTGTTTATGCCGGCCGAAACCGTGCGGAAGGTGGGCCTGCCCATTGCAGAATTCTTTATCTGGTCGGATGACTGGGAGTATACCAGACGGATTTCCCGGCAGATGCCTTGCTACACAGTTTCCTCCAGTCGTGTCGTTCACGCCATGAAAAATTCCACCGTGGTCAACATTGCCGCGGATGTGCCTGCCCGGTGGGAGCGTTATCGTTATTTTTACCGCAACGATGTATACCTGTATCGCAGGGAGGGGATAATCGGCTGGCTGTGGCTTCTCACCAAATTTGCCTGGCACAGTGCGCAGGTTCTTGTCAGCCCTTCCGGCAAACGGCTGCAACGCCTGTCAATCATCTGGAAAGGATTTTTTGCCGGTATCCGATTCAATCCGCCGGTACAAGGGATTGATAATTAAACATGCACATACGGGACGGAGTATCATGCAGCAGTTGGAGCAAAAATTAATCAAAGTTGCCGGTTCTTACCGGGCGGTGGCTTTTGATGCGTTTGACACACTTTTGTTCCGTGATGTTGCGGCTCCGTCCGATTTGTTTGTCCTGATGGAAAAAACCGGCCGTGTTCCGGCCGGTTTTGCCGAAAAGCGGCCGGAAGCCGAAAAACTGGCACGAACACCCGGACGAGAAGTGACCTTGCCGGAGATTTATGCGCAGGAGCCTCTGTCCGGCCTGGACCCGCAGCCCGAGATCGATGCTGAACAGAAGGTGGTCATGCCCAACCGTGCACTTCTTTCCGCCGCCCAAAAGCTGCATGCCCAGGGAAAAGCGATCTATGCCGTTTCCGATATGTATCTGTCACAGCCGCAAGTGGAGGCCATGCTGCGGCGCTGCGGCTTTGATTTTCTGGATGGGGTCTTTGTCTCCTCTTCCTATGGGGTACAAAAACGGAGCGGGAAACTGTTCCGGGTGTTTTTGCAGGAAACAGGTCTGGAAGCTTCCCAGGTCCTGTTTGTGGGCAATGATCGTCGTGTGGACATCGTCGGCGCGGCGCTGGCCGGAATTCGCGGTTATCTGATTCCCGAGCCGAAGCCTCTGCTCTACTTTGCACGGCCTGAAACACCCGTGCAGGGGGCTCTTCAGGCATTTATCCGCAACCGCCTTCCTGAGGGAAATCCATGGCAATCTCTGGGCTATTCGGTGATCGGTCCTTTGCTGACTTCCTTTGCGATATGGCTGCGTGAAACGTACGGCGGCGATCGCCTGATGTTCCTGGCACGGGACATGTATCTTGTGCGGCGCATTTATCGGGAACTGTACGGCTGTGAGGCGGAGTACCTGCGCGTTTCCCGCCGCAGTCTGTGTCCTGCATTATTGCAGCGCCCCATGAACGAAGGGGGACTGGCCCTTCTGGCAGATGCTCTGCCGCGTCAGGAACTGACGGTGGGCCAGATTCTTGTTTACTGTGGATTTGATACCTCTGCCAGTCTGCACGGTGCCGATCTCAACCAACGGATTGATCTTCGGTCACGGCCCCTTTCGGCGGAGACGAAAGAGCATCTGCTGGAACTGGCAGCGCTGGGAAAAGCCACCGCCGGTGCCGGTGTGCGCCACCAGGCTGATCTGGTGCGGCGGTACCTGCGGCAGAATCAGCTGAAAGAAAAGCCGCCTGTTCTGGTGGATATTGGCAGCGGCGGAACGACCCAACGGATTTTGGAAAGCCTGTGCGGTGCCGAAATGCAGGGGGCTTGTCTGGCATGCGACGAGCGTCTGCATCAGGCGCTGCCGCAGACCCGGGCTAGGGCTTTTTTGTTCGACGGCAATCCGGCTCCTTTGTGGTATTGGGTAGGGCAGCCGCTGTTGGAACGGCTGATCTCCGAACCGTGCGGGGCAACCGTCGGCTATGAACGTCCGGCGAATACGGTGATCCCTTCTTTGGAAGACTCCTTGCCCCAACAAGGAATACTGGAATTGCAACAGGCCGCGCTGGAATTTGCCCACGACTGGAAGAACGGTTCCTGGGGCACGCTTGCCCCCGGGCCGGATATGCCGCTTCAGGCATATCTGTCCCTGGTCCGCACCCCACAGCTGCGTGATATTCAGCTGCTGGGAGATCTGACGGTGGAGGACGGCGGAACCTGGTCTTTGGCAGCTCCGCAGCCATGGGGAATCTATATAAAGAATCCGCGGGCTTTTGTGCGGGATTTCGGCAAATCCAGATGGAAGAACGCCTTTTTGAAACGGGCATTTCGTATACCGCTGCCCTATGCATGGCTGTATGAGATGCTGAAAAGAAAACGTGAAGGGGGACTTTGATGCAGCGGCCATTGTTCAGCATCATTATCCCGGTATACAATGCCGCCGAAACCCTCACATCCGCGGTGGAAAGCATTCTGAACCAATCGGAGCCGGATTTTGAATTGCTTCTGGTGGATGACGGTTCGCAAGACACAAGCGCCGATTTGTGCCGTCAGCTGGCCGCAGGGGATACCCGTATCCGTGTCTTCTCTCAGGAAAACGGCGGGATTTGTGCCGCGCGCAATCGTGGCCTGGCGGAAGCCTGTGGCGAATACATCGGCTTTTGCGACGATGACGACCTGTACCTGCCGGACGCTTTGCAGACGGCCAAACAGCTGGTGAAGGACACCGGCGCGGACTTCGTGCGCGGCGGGTACGAACTTCTGCGGGAGACAGATTCCGGTCAGATGGTACAGCTGCCCCACGCCCCCGGCACCGCTTGCCGGCTGCCCGCCGGAAAAGATGGAAAGGCGTATCTGACCTTTTTGACCAATGCGGGCCCACAGTTTGTGTGGAATGCTTTTTACAAACGGGACCTGCTGGTGGATATCCGGTTTGATGAACGGTGCCGGTTCGGTCTGGAAGACTTTTTGTTCAACGCTTGCGTTTACGCCAAAGATTCCGCGGCTGTCTATACGCCCTTTCCCTTTTATCGGCATTATGAGCGAGGGGACAGTACCTCAGCTGCTACCGCAAAGGCCGTTCAGGGGCGCATTCAGACGGTTTCCATCTGGGTACAGGCGGAATATACCGCAGCGCAGGCCCGCTGTACGTCTTGCGATTTTCGGGATGTGTGGGCTGTGCGGAAAGCGGAGTTCGTCACCTTCCTGATGCACCAGTTGCGGGACAGTCATGTCGGACAGGACATTTGCCGCTCGGCATGGGATCGTTTGCGCCAGGCTTGCCGGAACACAACCGGTTGTAACGGTGGTCTTGACTTTTTGCGTGCTGCAAGGCACAATAAAAAGCAAGCAATAGCGTTATTCCTGTATACCACTCATCTGCAGGCTCTCTATGCCCATCTTCCGAACAAGGAGGAAAAACTGTTAAAATGAAAAAGATTCTTGTGACCGGCGCTGCCGGATACATCGGCCGCCATGTTGTCAAAACGGCTCTTGATATGGGATATCAGGTGATTGCCGCCGACTTTTCCTTCAAGGGAATAGACGAGCGTGCGGAATTCTGCGATGTTCCCCTTTTCAGCGGAGATAAAAATATTTACCGTGCCATGGGCAGTCCCGATGTCTGCATCCATATGGCGTGGCGCGATGGGTTCCGTCATAACGCGCCCAGCCACATGGAGGACCTGTCCAACCATGTGGTATTTCTGAACAACATGGCCGCCGGAGGGCTTCCGTCTCTTTCGGTGATGGGCACCATGCACGAAGTCGGTTACTGGGAAGGCCCCATCAAAGCTGACACTCCCTGTAACCCGCAAAGCCAGTATGGCATTGCCAAAAATGCGCTTCGCCAGAGTCTGATGCTCTCTCTGGCCAACTGCCCCTGCCGCCTGCATTGGCTGCGGGCCTACTATATTACCGGTGACGAGGCCCACGGCAGTTCCATTTTTGCCAAGATCTCCCAGGCGGAACTGGATGGAAAAAAGACCTTCCCCTTCACCAGCGGCAAGAACCTGTACGATTTTATCGATGTGGATGAACTGGCCCGCATGATTGTGGCTGCCAGCGTTCAGGAAACTTTTGACGGGATCATCAATGTCTGCACCGGCAAGCCTGTTTCTCTGGCACAACGGGTTGAGCAATTCCTGAAGGACAAGAACTATAAAATCAAACTGGACTATGGTGCCTTCCCGGACCGCCCGTACGACAGCCCCGGCGTGTGGGGCGATCCCACCGAAATTGAACAGATTATGCGGGATGCCGGCCTGAACGGTTAAGCCAAAATCGAAAGGATACTCCATGAAACGACTGGGAATCTTCTTTTTCTTTGAGAAGCAAGGATATGTGGACGATTTTATCGTGTACTACCTGAATGATCTTGTCAAAAATCTAAGCGAACTGGTCGTCGTCTGTAACGGCAAACTCAGCGAACAGGGGCGCAAGGCGTTCGAACGTTTTACCGACAACATCATCGTCCGGGAGAATAAAGGGCTGGATGTGTGGGCCTATAAAACCGCCCTGGATCAGTATGGCTGGCAGCGCCTGAGTGAGTTTGACGAGGTTGTCATGACCAACTCTACCTTAATGGGGCCTGTCCGTCCGCTTCAGGAAATGTTTGACGCTATGGCGGAAAAGCCGGAGCTGGATTTCTGGGGTCTGACCATCCATCATGGTGCGGAGGGCAATCCTTTCAAGGGCAAGCATATCTACGATTATCTGCCTGTACACATCCAGTCCCATTTTATTGTCTACCGCAAAAAGTTCATCCAGTCTGTCGATTTGCAGAAATATTGGGACGAAATGCCCATGATCACCGGCTATACTGACTCGGTGCAGCGGTACGAATCGGTCTTTACCAAAATGTTTGCGGATAAAGGGTACAAGTGGGATGTGTATGTCAACACCGATGACCTGAAAACCTTTACCGATTACCCCCTGCTGGTATGTCCGGCCAGGCTGCTGCGAGACAAAAAATGCCCGCTGTTCAAACGACGCAGCTTTATGCATGATTATGAAGCGTATCTGAACGATACGGCAGGGGAGCCCGTGCGGGAATTGTATGCCTATCTGCGGGACCACACCTCCTATCCTTTGGAACTGATCTGGTCCAACATGATCCGCACCATGCATCCCTTCGACTTCACCCGGAATCTGGGCCTGACCCGTTTGATCATGCCGACGGCGCAGGATGCATCCTGCGCCGAGAAGGTCCGCAAAAGCCGCCGGATTGCGCTGGCTATGCATCTGTACTTTATGGACATGTTGCCGCAAAGTATGGATTTTGCCAGAAATATGCCGCCGGAGACCGATGTTTATATTTCCACGGACAGCGAAGAAAAGAAGCGGCAGATCGAGCAGGCATTCTCCGGATTGCCGCTGCACAGTGTAACGGTTCTGGTTGTGGAGAATCGCGGCCGCGACGTTGCTGCCTTCCTGTGCGATCTGGCCCCTCATCTGAAGGGGTACGACTATGCCTGCTTTATGCATGACAAAAAAGCCATCCAGACCAAACCGGGCAGCGTGGGTGCCAGCTTTGGGTATGTCTGCAACGAGAATATCTGTAAAAATGCCGATCATGTGCTGAACATTCTGTGCGAGTTCGAGAAGGATCCCCGCCTTGGCATTCTGTGCCCGCCTTTCCCGACCCATGGTCTGTATTTCATGAACATGTGTTCCAACGGCTGGGGCCCGAACTTTGACAACACCAAGCAGCTGCTCAAGACATTGGGGCTGAATGTGTCCATCTCGGGGGAGAAAGCACCTCTGGCACCTTTCGGCAGCGTATTCTGGTTCCGCCCGGCTGCGCTGGCCCCTCTGTTCGATCATGGCTGGAAGCATGACGATTTTCCGCCGGAACCGTTGCCGCAGGACGGCACCATCAGCCATGCCATTGAGCGTGTGTATCCCTTTGTTGCCCAGGGAGCTGGATACTATCCCGCCGAGGTGATGAGCACGGAATTTGCCGTTTCCCGCTGCGATGCCATGCAGGCATATGCCTCCGGTCTGATCCGGCCGCTGGCGCGTGTTTTCAACTGCACCACCTTCGGCAGCGCGGCGCAATCTGCCATCGCTTTTTCGCACAAGCGGCATTTTGGCATGTTCCGTTTCTATGGTCCTTATTCCAACAGCCGCCGGCGCCGTACCCGCAACTGGCTGCGGGACCGGCTTCCGAATAATGTCTATTGGGGCATGATGCACGCCAAACGTGCCGTGTTTGGTCCTCATGGGGCTCCTTACGAAGAGTAATTCATTTTGACTATGAACAACCGACTCGTGATCTATTTCCACTATGACCCGAACGGGCAGGCCGACTCGGCCTGCCGTTTTGCGGTACGTGCCATGCGGAAACAGGCGCGAGCCTTTTTGTTTTTGACAAACGGAACACTCCAGGCCCAAAGTCGGCAATGGCTGGAAGAAAATCAGATTCGCTATCTGGAGCGGGAAAACACCGGTCTGGACGTGGGCGCCTACAAGGCTGCCCTGCAGCATGTCGGACGCCAGGCAATGGACGACTTTGACGAAGTCATTCTGATGAATTATACACTGGCCGGTCCTGTCCGGCCGCTGGCACAGATGTTTGAACGGATGGACGCCCGCAAGGATCTGGATTTCTGGGGATTGAGCCGTCACTACGCCATGCGCAGCCGACGTTTCGGCAAACGCGGTGAGGTTCCGGAACACATTCAGTCACACTTTATTGCCGTACGTCGGCGGATGTACGCCGACTTCTGGGCGTACTGGCAGAAAATCCCTCTGCCGGACAGCTACGAGGACTCCATCCGCTTTCACGAAAGCCGCTTCACCGCGCACTTTGCCAAGCTTGGCTACCGCTGGGATACTTTCGTGGACGGAGATGCCTGGCGCGGTATTTTTGTCAATCCCATCATGGCATGCCCGCGGGAATTGATTGTGCGGGAAAACTGTCCTTTCTTCAAGCGGCGCAGTTTCTTTACCCCCTATGCGGATGAGCTGCGCCGGACGGACGGGCGTGCCGCTGCGGAGCTTTATGCCTATCTGCAGCAGGAAAGCGATTTTCCGGTAGATGCGCTGATTGCTGACTTGCTGCCTGTGCAGCCTTTGGCATACATGGCGCAGAACCTGCATTGGCATTATCTGTTTGCCCCGGCAAACGGTGTGACTTCCACTCCGATCACTCCCTTGACAACACCGGAATTGGCCCAGGGTGTTCAGCTTCGGTCCGATACGCTTTACAGCATTTCTCTCCCTGTGACCGCAGAGGGAGCAGCGGCTTGGTACGAAAGGAATCTTGCTTGGGACCCGGGAACAGCAGCTGCAGCGTTGGCATTGTTTGAAGAACATGCCGGACTGGGTGTCCTGGGCCCTGCCTTGCCGCTGTATCCGGATATGGCAAGAGCAAAGCGCAAGCAATGGCAGCGGAATCTGCCATACCTGAAAGAAAAACTACAAGCATTGCAACTTGGCATACCTCTGGCGGAAGACCTGCCCCTGCCGTTACCGAACGGTGGTTGGCTCCTGCTGCGCGGGGCTGCTTTTCCCGACGGCATACCGCCGATTTCCCGCAAGGCCGACTTTTGGCTTTTGCCATTGCTGGCCCAAAAGAACGGCTACTTTTCCGCCACAGTGGAAAGTCCGGAACAGGCAATCGCTCGCAAAGATGTATACGAGGCCGGCTTTTGGCCGGTACAGACGGTGGCCGGAGCAGGTAAACTGCTTGCCCGGCGAATCAAACACCGATTGACATGCCGCAAGGAGGGTGACGAATGAAAAAACCGCGGCTTTTTTATCTGGATCTGATTCGTACGGTGGCGTTGATCAGCATCCTGATCATTCATTTCAATGCCTCGGTCACCGGATATTTCACCTTGCCGCACAAGCTGTTTACCAGCACCTTGCCTTTTGGAATTTATCTGGGAGATTTCGGCTCCACCTTGTTTTTCATCGTTTCCGGCGCTTCTTTGTGCTACACGGCTCCGGAACGCTTTGACCCGATTGGGTTTTACAAAAAACGATGCCGGGCTGTTTACCCCATGTTCTGGCTGGCCTGGGCCATCTGCTTTTCCATCCGCTTTGTTTCCCGGCCGGGATACTACGCCGGCGCCCGAACCGTCACTCTGATTCTCACCCTTCTCGGTTTGGACAACTTTGCCGTGGCCGCCGGTTGGGTCGGTCAGGATTTCGCCTGTGTGGGCGAATGGTTCCTGGGCAGTATCCTGTTTCTGTATCTACTTTTCCCGCTGCTTTTGTGGGGGTGCCGCAAGCATCCGTGGGTGACCTTTCTGCTGACCTGTGCCATCGGTGTTTCCGTCCATCATATGGGGTGGGATGCAAGGCTGGTGGCCATCCACCTGCCGGAATTCTTCTTTGGCATGTTGTTGGTGACCATGACACGGAAACGGCAGATTCTGCTGGCAGCGGCGGCGGCCGTTTTGCTGGGCAGCCAGACACTTTTGGGGGGATGGGACACAAAAATCGTATGCGCTCTTTTTGGGGCTGTGGTTTTTGTGGTGCTCATTTTTGTGGCCGATTGGATCGGGTTCGGCCCTGTGCGGCGGCTGTGCGCGCTGCTGGGCAAATATTCCTACGCCGTTTTTTTGGTGCATCATGTCATTATACTGCGCCTTGTGGAAGGCTTTGATCTGGGCGCTTTGACCCGCCGTGACACGGCTCTGTTGTTTTTCGCCTATCTGGTGTTCACGGCGATGGCAGCTTCCGTCTTGCATTGGCTGGATGGCAAGGTGCGCACCGGATTTTCCCATCTTGTACATGGCTGAAAATTTGCTGGTTTTGCCCGCCGTGTCTCTGTACAAAGGCCGGCGTGTACGGTATAATATTTAGTAAATATGGCAAAGCCTCCGGCGTTGCCGCATATCGTTTTGAAAGGGGAGAACACCTGTGGCGCAATTTTCTGTAACGCTGGCCAAACTGGCGGAAGAGTCCAACCTGGCAATCGCCTACACCCCCAAAGACCTGAAGGAAATCAAGGTCTATTCCGCAGAGGTCTACCGCCCCGGTATTATGCTTGCCGGGTATTATCAGTATTTTGACAACACACGCATCCAGATCATTGGTCTGACGGAGCTGTCCTATCTGGAAGAGCTGGATCCCGCCATCCGCCGTACCCACCTGGAAAAACTTTTCTCCTTTGTGCCGCCGGCGGTTATTGTATCCCGCGGCATGACACCCCCGCCCGAAATGTTTGAGTTTGCCAAGCAATACGGGGTGCCGCTGCTTCTCTCGGAAGAGATGACCTCGGTACTGATGATTACCCTGATCACCACCTTGAATACCGAACTGGCGCCGCGCATCACCCGTCACGGTGTGTTGGTGGAAGTGTACGGCGAAGGCATCCTAATTCTGGGTGATTCCGGTGTGGGCAAAAGCGAAACCGCCATTGAACTTGTCAAACGCGGTCATCGTCTGATTGCGGACGACGCTGTGGAACTGCGCAAGGTATCCAGCCGCAAAATCATGGGCATGGCTCCCGAAAACATCCGCCACTTCATTGAGCTGCGCGGCATTGGTATCATCAATGTGGCTCGCCTGTTTGGCGCCGGTGCCGTCAAAAACAGCGTGGAAGTAGAAATGGTGGTGGAGCTGGAACCCTGGGAACGGACCAAGAACTACGACCGTACCGGTCTGGAACATGACAGTTACGACATCCTGGGTGTCAATGTGCCCAGCATGTTGATTCCGGTGATGCCCGGTCGAAATCTGGCCGTCATTCTGGAAACGGCTGCCATCAACAATCGTCAGAAAGAGATGGGCTACAACGCTGCGCAGGATCTGCTGAACAGCCTGGGCCTGCAAAACGATATTACCGGATTTTGATTTACAACGATAACGAAGTGAGGAACCTGTCCGCATGCAAGTAATTGCTGATCTGCATACCCATACCCTGTGTGCATCCCACGCTTTTCATACCGCACTGGAGATGGCCGATGCCGCACAAGACCTCGGTTACCGCGCCCTGGCTTTGACCGACCACGCACCGGCTATGCCGGACGCACCGCATATCTGGCACTTTGGCAACTGGAACACCATGCCGCGCACCATCGGGAATGTGGTCATGCTGTATGGGGCGGAAGCCAATGTCATGGATACCAAAGGAAATCTGGATTTACCGGACCGGATTTTGTCGGGCCTGGACTGGGTGGTCGCCTCCATCCACAGCCCCTGCATTCCGGGACTTCTGACCGAGAAAGAGGCCAACCGGCTTTGGCTTGCGGTGGCGGAAAATCCCTATGTGGACTGCATCGGACATTCGGAGCAGCAGCATTACCGCTACGATTATGATCTTGTAACCAAGGCATTTGCCCGGAACAACAAGGTGGTGGAACTGAACGGAAACTCGTTCCAGGTGCGTAAGGACGGCATTCCCAATATGCGGGAACTGCTGAAGGCATGTCTGAAGAATGGCTGCCGGGTTTCCCTGGACACCGATGCGCACAGCATCCGGCAGTTACGGGAAAACATGGCTGGTCTGTTTGCTCTGGTAGAGGAACTTCGCTTCCCGCAGGAACTGATCGTAAACGCTTCTGCGGAAAATCTGGTTGCGGAATTGGTGCGACACCACCGTGGGTGTGCACAAGAAATAGGAGGCATTTTACTATGAGCCAGTATACCATCGGAATTGACCTGGGCGGCACAACCATGACCGCCGGTCTCGTCAATGAGAAATACGAGATTGTTTCCAAGCTGACCTGGGCGACCAGTCTTCCGCGTCCGGCCGACGATCTGGAGCACGCGCTGGCAGATTTGTGCCGCGCGGTTGCCAAGCAGGCAAAGGTAGGCTTTGATCAGGTGGCTTATGTGGGAATCGGTACCCCCGGCAGCGTGAATTTTACCACCGGTTTTGTAGGGTACAATACCAACTTCGGCTACTACGACTGGAACCTGGGCCCGGACATGGAAAAGCTGCTGGGCTGCAAAGTCTACGTGGAAAATGATGCAAACGCCGCCGCTTTCGGCGAATACCTGGCCGGCGGCGCCAAGGGATACCGGGACGCTGTAATTGTAACCTTGGGTACCGGCATCGGCAGCGGCATCATCCTGGGCGGAAAAATCCTGCGTGGGTTCAATTTTGCCGCCGGTGAGATGGGCCATACTGTCATTGTCAAGGACGGTCGTCCCTGCAATTGCGGCCGCCGCGGCTGCTGGGAGCGGTACGCCTCTGCCCGGGCGCTGAGCGAGGACACCAAGGAGGCCATGAAGAAGGATCCGGATACTCTGATGTGGAAGATTGCCGGAGATCTGGACCACGTAAACGCCAAGACCTCCTTTGACGCCATGGCTGCGGGCGATGCCTGCGGCAAGCGTGTGGTGGAGACCTGGCTGGAATATGTCGCCTGCGGCGTAGCCAACGTGGTCAACACGTTCCAGCCGGAAGTGATCTGCATCGGCGGCGGCGTGTCCAACCAGGGTGAAGTTCTGCTGGCTCCTGTCCGGGAGTACGTGGAACGGGAAACCCACAACATTACCACCGGGCGCAACCCGGTGATCAATGCCTGCGTGCTGCGCAATGACGCCGGTGTGATCGGTGCCGCCGCCTTGGCGGATTCCATCTGAATCTTACATACACAAAACGTATCATAGGGGAGGGGCAAGCATGATACAAGAGCCGATTGCCAATCTGCTGGACGCGATGGGCGCTGAGGCGTTGCCCTGTATTCATAACGAACCGTTGGATCGCCATACCACCTTCCGCATCGGCGGACCGGCCTGCGTGTTCTGCAAGCCGCGCACCGTGGTGGAGCTGGCCCGGACCTTGGAACTCTGCCATTCTTTCGGCGTTCGCACCTATCTGCTGGGCAACGGTTCCAACACATTATTTGCCGATGAAGGCTATGACGGCGCCGTCATCTGTCTGACTGACCTGAAGACCCGCAGCACAGCGCAGACGTTGCCGGATGGTAAAACCAGGCTCACTGCGGGGGCCGGAACTCTGCTGGTTTCGGTCTGTAACCGCGCTTTGGAACTGGGTCTCACCGGGCTGGAATTTGCATTCGGAATTCCCGGTACAGTGGGCGGGGCCGTCTATATGAACGCCGGCGCTTACGGCGGCGAGATGAAGGACGTTCTTTCCAAAGTGACTTTTCTGGACGAAAACCTGAAATTGCAGACACTGCCTGTGAATGAATTGGCTCTTGGCTATCGCACCAGTATCTTTGAACAACGAAATTGGTGTATTCTGGAAGCGGAGTTCGTTCTGGAACCCGGCAACCGGGAAGAGATTCAGGCACACATGCAGGATTTCATGGCCAGACGGCGGGAAAAGCAGCCTCTTGACATGCCTTCCGCCGGCAGCACCTTCAAACGTCCGGCGGGATGCTTTGCCGGGCAGTTGATTGAGCAATGCGGTCTGCGGGGCTTTTCGGTGGGCGGCGCCGCCGTCAGCTGCAAGCATTGCGGCTTTGTTGTCAACACAGGCGGTGCCACCTGCGCCGATGTTGTGGAACTGACGGATAAAATCCGTGAAATTGTAAAGGAAAAGACCGGGCACGTTCTGGAACGTGAAATCCGGGTTGTGCGCTGACATCGGCTAGGCAGCGCGAAAGTGAGGGACTGGATGAATTTTCTGGTTGTAACCGGACTTTCCGGTGCCGGCAAGTCCATGGCGGCCAATGCGTTGGAAGACATTGGATACTTTTGCATTGACAATATTCCGGCCGGGCTTTTGCCCCGCATCGTGGACTTTGCTTTGCAGGGGGAAAACCAGCTGAATCGTGTGGCCGTTGTCATGGATATTCGCGGGTTGCGCACGGTGAAGGAAGTCAAGACAGCGCTGGCGGCGCTGGATGATAAACAGATGGCCTACGACATTCTTTTTCTGGATGCCGCCGATGCCGTCATCCGCCGCCGGTACAAGGAAACCCGGCGTGCCCATCCTATGACCGCCAACGGACAGATGACCATTGACGAAGCTATCCGTCGGGAACGTGCCATTCTGCAGCCCCTTCGTGACCGTGCCAAATATGTGATCGATACCACCCAGTATTCCGCCGCACAGACCAAAGAGCGCATCTGTGGACTGTTCCTGAACCGTGGGCAGTGCTCCATGTCTTTGAGCATCATGTCATTCGGGTTCAAATACGGCTTGCCCCAGGAAGCGGACATTGTGCTGGATGTGCGTTGCCTGCCCAACCCCTTTTATGTACCGGAGCTCAAGGAGCTGACCGGCCTGGACCAGGCTGTGGTCGATTATGTGATGGCGGCGCCCGAATCTCAGGAGCTGCTGCGCCGCTATGAAAGCATGCTGGAGTACTCCCTTCCGCTGTATGTCAAGGAAGGAAAGAGCCAGCTGGTGGTGGCCGTGGGGTGCACGGGCGGCAAACATCGGTCGATTACCTTTGCACGCAAGCTGGCTGAGTATTGCACCTCCATCGGCTATACGCCGACTGTTTTGCATCGGGATGCAAAACGTACTATGTAACCAGAAAGAGGCATCTGCAAGATGAGCTTTTCTCAGGATGTCAAGGCGGAGATTCTGCGCCGCAAGGTCACTCGGCCTTGTTGCTGTACGGCTGCAGCGTATGCGGTCGCCTGCTTTGGCAAATATTTTGACGACCGTGGCATCGTTCTCCAGACCGAAACGGAAGGTGTGGCCACCTTTGCCCAGAAAATGTATGCCCGCTGCGGCATCAGCGGGCAGATTCTGCGCAAGGAACGCACCGCCGGATCGGTTGTGTATGAATTCAGCGTCAAAGACCCGGATGAGGTCCGGAAAATGCTGACCCTGTTCGGCCATACCGGCCGCGAAACGGCCCTGCGCATCAAGCCCGGATGTTTCAAATGTCAGCAGTGCGTATCCCACTTTGTGGCAACGGCCTTTCTGTGCTGCGGTACCGCAACAGACCCTGAAAAAGGATACAATATCGAGTTTCTGTCCACCAGATACCAGCTCTCTCAACAGCTGGAAGCCATTCTGGCGGAGCATGAATTTCATCCCCATCGTGCCTTGCGCAAGGGTGCTAACACAGTATACATCAAGGCCGGCGATCATATCGAAGACCTGTTGACTTTTATGGGGGCCGGTAATGCGGCCATGCGGATCATGGAACAGCGCATGTACAATGAAATGCGCAACAAAACCAACCGCCTGTCCAACTGCGAAACAGCAAACCTTGGAAAAAGTGTCCAGGCTGCGGTGCAGGTCCAGATGGCCATCCGGACACTGGAGGATGCCGGCGCTTTGGAAACGTTGCCGGAACCCCTGCGCACAACTGCCAAGCTGCGGATGCAGTACCCGGATTTGCCGCTGGCACGGCTGGCGGAAAAATTTGATCCCCCGGTCAGCAAGGCCGGATTGTCCCACCGCTTCAAGCGGATCCAGCAGGCTGCCCAACGCCTGAGCGGGGCGCCTGCATCCGAAGGAAAGGAACAACATGCCTGAGCAACCAAAACGTCAGTTTACTCACCTGCATCTTCATACCGAATACAGCTTGCTTGACGGCGCATGTCGGATTGACAAACTGTTCGACCGCGTGAAAGAGCTGGGCCAGACCGCCGTGGCCATCACCGACCACGGCGTTATGTATGGATGCGTACAATTTTATGATGCCGCCATCGCTGCCGGTATCCGCCCCATCATCGGCTGCGAAGTCTATGTGGCAACCCGCACCCGTTTTGACAAGGTAAACCGCATTGACGGCAACAACCACCTGGTTCTGCTGTGCAAGGACGAAACCGGTTATAAGAATCTGATTAAGTTGGTCAGCGCCGGATTTCTGGAAGGCTTTTATTCCAAGCCTCGCGTGGACAAGGATCTTCTGGAACAGCATCACGAAGGTTTGATCTGCCTGTCGGCCTGCCTGGCAGGGGAGGTGCCCCAGGCCATTCTGGCCGGGGATTATGAGCGGGCCAAACAAGTGGCGCTGTATTACCGGGATCTGTTCGGAGAAGGCAACTATTATATTGAGCTGCAGGACCACGGACTGGAGGAAGACAACATCGTTCTTCCGCAGCTGATCCGCTTGTCCCGGGAAACCGGCATTCCTCTGGTAGCTACCAACGACGCTCACTATCTGACGAGGGAAGACTCCAAGATGCAGAGTATTCTGCTGTGCATCCAGACAGGCAAAACCATTGCCGACGCCGACCGCATGGAATTCCAGACCGACGAATTCTATGTCAAGAGCACCGACGAGATGTATGATCTGTTCGCCATGGTACCGGAAGCCTGTGAAAACACGAACCGGATTGCGGAACAGTGTCATTTTGATTTTCACTACGGTGAAACCAAGCTGCCCTATTTCAAGGCTCCGGACGGCATGGAAAACCAGGACTACTTTGAAAAGCTGTGTTGGGACGGACTGGAACGACGGTATCCCGGCCATGTCACCCAGGAACTGCGGGATCGTCTTTCCTACGAAATCGGCGTCATTTCCAAGATGGGGTATACCAACTACTACCTCATCGTTTTCGATTTCATCAACTATGCCAAAAACAAAGGCATTCCGGTGGGGCCCGGCCGCGGCTCCGGTGCTGGCAGCCTGGCCGCGTACTGCGTGGGAATCACCGACATTGACCCCATCCGTTACAATCTCATTTTCGAGCGCTTCCTGAACCCGGAGCGCGTTTCCATGCCGGATTTTGACGTGGACTTTTGCTACGAACGCCGGCAGGAAGTCATTGATTACGTCAATGAAAAGTACGGCCGGGATCATGTGGCCCAGATTGTCACCTTCGGCACCATGGCAGCCCGGGCTGCCGTGCGGGATGTGGGCCGGGTCATGGGCATGTCCTACCAGGATGTGGACCGGGTGGCCAAGCTTATTCCCATGGAACTGAAGATGACCTTGCAGCATGCACTGGAAGTCTCGCCGGACCTGAAGAATCTGTATGAAGCCGATTCCCAGGTGCATGAGCTGATCGACACTTCCCTGAAAGTGGAAGGCATGCCCCGCCACGCCTCCACCCACGCTGCCGGTGTTGTCATTACCCGGGAAGCCGCCACCGAATATGTTCCGCTATCCACCAATGACGGTCTGCCTGTAACCCAGTTCAATATGACCGAGATTGAACGTCTAGGCCTGCTGAAAATGGACTTTCTTGGACTGCGCACCTTGACCGTGATTCATGATACGGAGGTGGCTGTCCAACGGCGGAATCCTTCTTTCACCCACGAATCTATCGACTACGACGACCAAGCCACCTACGCCATGCTCACCAACGGTGAGACCGAAGGGGTGTTCCAGCTGGAATCCACCGGCATGAAACAGGTGCTCACCGGCCTGAAGCCAAAAGACCTGGAAGATATCATTGCTTTGATTTCTTTGTATCGTCCCGGCCCCATGGATTCCATCCCCACCTATCTGCGCAACCGCCGCGAGCCGGACAAGATCAGCTATCGCACGCCCCAGCTTGCCCACATTCTGGACGTCACCAACGGATGCATCGTGTACCAGGAACAGGTCATGCAGATCTGCCGGGAACTGGCCGGGTTCAGCTTCGGCCAGGCAGATAACGTCCGCCGTGCCATGAGCAAAAAGAAGCACAAAGTGATGGAGGCTGAACGTGCCCACTTTGTGTACGGCTGCACCGACCCCGGCAAGGAGTGTCCGGGGTGTATTCACAACGGTATTTCGGAGGAAGCTGCCAACGCCATTTATGACGATATGAGCAGCTTTGCCTCCTATGCATTCAACAAATCCCACGCTGCCTGCTATGCCTATGTGGCCTTCCAAACGGCATACCTCAAATGCCATTATCCCCAGGAATTCATGGCCGCATTGTTGACCAGCGTGCTGGACAACACCTCCAAGGTGATTGAGTACTCCACCGAGTGCCAGCGTCTGGGAATCAAGGTGCTGCCGCCCGATATCAACATTTCCCGCGGCGGATTTACAGCCGACGGCAACAGCATCCGCTTCGGCCTGAACGCGGTAAAAAGTGTGGGCCGCAACCTGATTGACGGAGTCATCCGGGAAAGAAAGCTTCGTCCTTTCCGCAGTCTGTACGACTTCTGTAAGCGGATGCGCGGTGCGGAACTGAACCGCCGTGCACTGGAAAACCTGATCCGGGCAGGCGCTTTTGACGCGCTGGAACCCAGCCGTCACGGCATGATGCAGAGCGTGGAAGGCATTCTGAAAAGCGTAGAAACAGACGCTCGTCAAAATCTGGAAGGACAGCTGGACCTGTTCAGCGCCATGGCGGGGAACAGCGGGGATGCCGCCACGGACGATTACAAAGTGCCGGATCTGCCGGAATATCCCACTTCCGAGCTTCTCAAGATGGAGAAGGAAGTATCCGGTCTGTATCTGTCCGGACATCCTTTGGATGCCTACCGGGAAAAAATCATGCAGGTGTCCACCTGTATGATTTCCCAGTTGAGCGGGGACGATGCCAAGGAGTTCGACAACAAAACCGTGACGCTGCTGTGCACTGTAGTCAAAAGCAGAATCATGACCACCAAGTCCAACACCTTGATGGCGTTCACCACCGTGGAAGATCTGACCGGCACCATGGAACTGCTAGTGTTTCCCCGGGTGTTTTCCTCCTATCGTGCCTACCTGCAGGAAAATGCGGTGGTGGTGGTATCCGGCCGTGTCTCTTATAAAGAGGATGAGGGTACCCGGCTGGTGGCCGAACATATCGCCCCTGTGGATGAGTATGATCCTTCCCGAGGATTTGCCACCCCTGCCGGACAGTTTCCGGGGCAGGCCAGATCGGCCGATCCCCATAAAGTCATCGGGCTGTGGCTGCTCGTACCTTCGCGCAACAGCAGGGAAATGGCCAAAATCGAAAATCTTCTTCGGAATATCTTTGACGGCCCCACTCCGGTCTATTTCAAATTTGAAGATTCCGGCCAGCGCATGCGCGCCCCACAGAGCCTTTGGGCCAATGACGTTCCCATTTTGCGCAAGGAACTGCAGCGTATTCTGGGAGTGGACCATGTAAAAGAGCAAACGGCAAAATAAATCCATATCTTTTGCATGATTTATCCATAATTGGCGAGCCACACATATGGTATAATACTTTACGGGGGATTGTTACACCTTTAACACACGGTCGGGAAGGGCCGTGCCCCCGGTTGGCGGAAGATCCGCAAACGGAGCATAAAACGCCAAGCCTTTGATTTAACGGGAGGGAAATCTTATGGCTAAGGAGATTAAAACCATCGGCGTCCTGACGAGCGGCGGCGATGCGCCCGGTATGAACGCCGCTGTACGCGCAATCGTGCGTACCGGCATCACCCGCGGTTACCGCATGATGGGCATTCAGCGCGGCTATAATGGACTGATCAACGGTGAATGCTACGAGATGAATGTCCGCAGCGTGTCGGAGATCATCCACCGCGGCGGTACGATTCTGTACACTGCCCGCTGCCTGGAGTTCAAGACCAAAGAAGGTCAGGCCAAGGGTCTGGCCCGCTGCAAGGAGCTGGGAATCGATGCCCTTGTGGTCATCGGCGGCGACGGTTCCTTTATGGGCGCCCGGGCACTGGCCAATCAGGGCATTCCCTGCATCGGCATCCCCGGCACCATCGACAACGACATTGCCTGCAGTGAATATACCATCGGCTACGACACGGCCATGAACACGGCTGTGGAAGCCATCGACAAACTGCGCGACACCACGCAGAGCCATGACCGCTGCAGCGTGGTCGAGGTTATGGGCCATCACGCCGGGTACATTGCTTTGAATGTGGGCATCGCTACCGGCGCACTGGCTGTGTTGCTGCCCGAACGTCCCTTCGATTTTGAGCGGGACATCCTGCAGCGCATGCGCCAGACCCAGTTCACCGGCAAAAAACACTTCATTATCATTGTATCCGAAGGCGTCATCGGCGCCCAGGAACTGGCCAACCAGATTCAGGCCGCTACGGGTGTCGATTCCCGCGCCACGGTTTTGGGCCATATCCAGCGCGGCGGTTCTCCCACGGTCCGTGACCGTGTGAACGCTTCTCTGATGGGCTATCACGCCATCGACCTGCTGGACAAGGGCATCTACAACCGTGTGGTGGCCGTATCCGGCGGTAAGATCGTGGATTACGATGTCAACGTGGCGCTGTCCATGCACAAGACCATCGATCCCAGCGAGATTGAAGTGGCCAACTCCATTTCCATCTGATTGTTCGCATTTTTCACGAAGCCGGTGTTCTGCATCCGGCTTCGTCTTTTTGTGTGACATGGCAGGGGAAGGCCCTGTTGCAACCCGTAAAGCACAATCCGGGCCGGATTTGTCATGTTTTTATAAAAAGCACTTGCAATCTTTTTGGCATTGTGGTATTATATTTCGGCAATACACACGCATTGCGTTGTTTTTTTGTGCCCAAACGGTCCATACTTGGGAACGGGAAGGTTAGAAAACAATCACGCGATGCGGAGGGTAAAACTAAATTTTTGGAGGAAAATTACTATGGCAGTCGTTTCTATGAAGCAGCTTCTCGAAGCCGGTGTCCACTTCGGTCACCAGACCCGTCGCTGGAATCCCAAGATGGCGAAGTACATCTTCACCGAGCGCAACGGCATCTACATCATCGACCTGCAGAAGACCGTGAAGAAGCTGGATGAGGCTTACAACTTCGTGCGTGACACTACCGCCAACGGCGGCGAAATCCTGTTCGTCGGCACCAAGAAGCAGGCTCAGGAGTCCATCCGCGATGAGGCTACCCGCTGCGGCATGCACTTTGTCAACGCTCGTTGGCTGGGCGGCATGCTGACCAACTTCCGCACCATCCGCAAGCGCATCGACCGCATGGAGCAGCTGAAGACCATGCAGGAAGACGGCACTTTCGATCTGCTGCCGAAGAAGGAAGTTGTCAAGCTGGAACTGGAAATGGAGAAGCTGGACAAGTACCTGGGCGGTGTCAAGGACATGAAGACCCTGCCGAAGGCTCTGTTCATCGTTGACCCCCACAAGGAGCGCATTGCCGTTTCTGAGGCCCGCAAGCTGCACATCCCCATCGTGGCCATTGTCGATACCAACTGCGATCCCGATGAGATCGATTACGTCATCCCCGGCAATGACGACGCTATCCGCGCTGTCAAGCTGATCTCTGCCGCCATGGCTGACGCCGCTCTGGAAGGCAAGCAGGGCGTGCAGGATGCTCCTGCCGCTGCCGAGACTGCCGAGGCTTGATCTGAAGCAGTACGATCCGATTCAGCGCTGACTTTTTTCAAAGAAAGGACGATACGTTATGGCTATTTCTGCTAAGGACGTTATGGAACTGCGCAAGCAGACCGACTGCGGCATGATGGAGTGCAAAAAGGCTCTGACCCAGGCTGACGGCGACTTCGCCAAGGCCATTGAGATTCTGCGTGAGCAGGGCCTGGCCACCGCCACCAAGAAGGCTGGCCGCATTGCTGCCGAAGGCATGGTCTATGCCGTTTCTTATCCCAACTGCGCCGTTGTGGTCGAAGTGAATGCCGAGACCGACTTCGTTGCCAAGAACGATAAGTTCGTTGAGTTCACCAAGAACCTGGCCGACGTCATCGCCGAGTCCAACCCGGCCGACGTGGACGCTTTGATGGGCTGCAAGATGGGCGAAGGCACCGTTGACGATGCCCTGAAGGCCCTGATCCTGGTCATCAAGGAGAACATCAAGGTTCGTCGTTTTGCTCGCTATGAGGGTCATTGCTCCGCTTACGTCCACGGCGGCGGCACCCACGGCGTCATCGTGAAGTTCGACACCTCCGATGAAGTGGCTGCCAAGGAAGGCTTTGCTGCTTTCGGCAAGGATATCGCCATGCAGGTTGCAGCTGCCAACCCCAGCTACCTGAACGAGGCTGCTGTGCCGGCTTCCGTCATCGACAAGGAGAAGGAGATCATCCTGGCCCAGATGGCCAACGATCCCAAGACCGCCAACAAGCCCGACGCCATCAAGGAAAAGATGGCCATCGGCAAGCTGGGCAAGTTCTACAAGGAGAACTGCCTGGTGGATCAGGCTTTCATCAAGGACGGCAACATGGACGTCAACAAGTATGTTGCTGCCACCGCCAAGGAGCTGGGCGGCGATATCAAGATCGTCGAGTACACCCACTTCATCAAGGGCGAGGGCCTGGAAAAGCGCAACGAGGACTTTGCTGCCGAAGTTGCTGCTGCTATCAAGGGCTGATTTTGTGTCCAGGGGCAAATTAAATTGTCACAGAAGCAAAAATAATTTGTCATAAAACGCATATAGAAGAGTAGTGTAGAGGTTTTTCCTCGCACTACTCTTTTTTTGTTTGTCAGAAAGGGGAGGGGACCAAGGTTCTTCAAATACTCCGATACCCAGCCCGCGCCGCCTTTCATGGGTAAGCGTGGAACGCATCGGAAACCGCAATTATTCATCGACTAATCGTCAATTATACTCTCCGAGGAACGACAACAAAGCTCTTCATCTATCCCCATCATTC